>Ga0265295_1000852_pt1 | contig 57797 bp, 66 predicted proteins | sample Munlansysbiofilm_FD_192503 | JGI IMG/M metagenome (GOLD analysis project Ga0265295, IMG submission 192503) | Leachate microbial communities from a municipal landfill in Southern Ontario, Canada - Methane capture system biofilm | ecosystem: Engineered > Solid waste > Landfill > Unclassified ... | reverse complement strand
AAGATATTTTAAATGATCCAAGTTTAGAGAATTATTTAAAAACTATTAAACGTACTAACAATATACCAGTAGATAATATAATAAGCACAGAAGCTTTAGAAACTATTTTACTAAAAATTTTATCTAAAGGTTCACATAATGAACGTACTGATTTAGTAGCCTCTATAACTGTAGCTTTTCGTAGTGATATTGGTAAAAATAAACTACAGCTTATTCCAGTAAATGATCCTAGCTCACCTTATTATGAAGATGGCATAAAATTAATTGCCGATATTGAAAAATCATTGTTTGGTGGTCAGAGTATAAAAACAGTACTAGATGCTCGTTTTGATTTAGCAGCATTAGATGAAAGTTTACTTAATTCTATTCCAGAAGATTTTGCTTGGAACGATACTACTAGATTTATAGTATTAAATGACTTAATTAAAAATAAATCTAACAATAAATTTGCTATAACTCAAGCAGGTACTTTAGTACTACTTAATCATGACTTATCAAACCTAGTAGATAACGTTGCTAATGCTAAAACTACAGTTGATTTACTTAGAGAACTAAATAAAATTAAATTTGCTAAAAAAGATAAATTACTACGACTGCAAGATGTTTATAAAATAAATATAGGTCCAATCGGAAATATTGTAATCGGCATAACTAATGGTTTAATATCTAGTGGTTATTATAGACAAAATGCTAATTTAATTATGCTACAATTAAATCAATATGATGAGGCTGAAGAAAGTTTAAGTATATTATTTCATGAAATGATACATGCTGTTAATGATATAGATGCTGATGAGAGACTTGCTTATATAAGTGGTAATGCAATTAGTTTAAGCGAACAAACAAACCCTGATAGCAATGACTTAATAACCGCCTCACATTCTGCTGAGTTAGAAAAATATATTCGCGAAACTTTTCCATTAACTAGTAGTTTAGCAGGCAATGATAGTACGCTATTTTTAGGTAAAGCACTTTACTATTTATTGTACGATGAAAATACTGCACGTAGTGTATATCAATTATATCCATACTCATCAGTAGGTTTTAAAGCAGAACTAGATGGAAATAATACACTTAATTTAGTATCTTTAGATGGTAAAATATCATTACCTGTATACAAAACAGTACTTCCAGAAATAGCAGTTAAGTTTGAAACAATGCAGCTATTACTATCATTTAAAGCTAACGATGCTACATTATTGGATAATGCTGACGAAGCTATGAATTATATTTTACAAGGTACCACTGTAGATGAATATAAAAAATTAGCTTTAGAAGTTACAACACCTATGTTAGAAGACGGACTAAATACTAGACATTATTATAGTAGTTTACATGATTTGATTTTAGCTAATCTTGATGACAATTTTCCTAACTTAGATTTAAGCAAAATAAAAGCTATTATAAAAGAAGCACCTAATAACAAACGTACTAATGAAAATAGACTGCAACATCTAAGATATACTGAACCAGCTAATATAGTATTAGGTAGATTAGCTGAATTAGCTGAGGAAGTTACAGATATTTTGTCTGAATTGAATAATTTAAAGTTAAGGTCTTATTTACCTAATAATAGAGAATTATTAGAAGCAGTAAATTTTGCTTATACAGACTTTGCTGAATTAATAGTAATACCAATAAGACAAGAACTATTAGCTCGCGAAATATTAAATATTGTTACTTCCACAATTCATGACACTGTAGTTAATTTAGAACCTAGTGAATTTAAAAAGCCTACTACATTTAACTTTGGTGAATATTCTCTTGTTAAGCACACAGGTAGAAGTTATATGCTAACTAAGCAAACTGGTAATGGTCGTTATATTACACAAGAAGTAGCTATGGACACATTACTGCCAATAAGACCTAATCAACAACCTTTAATTGCTGATAAACAACAAAGAGATAAGATGTTATTTGTAATAGCTAAGAAAATAGAAGTTGCTGAGAAATTAGCTAAAGAACCTAAATTACCTGAACCAGAAAAGAAAGCTAAACCTATTGAAAAGAAAACTGATAAAGTAGTATTTCAATGGGGTGGTTGGTTAGTTAAAGAGTTTGATGCCACTCATTATACTGTTAGCAAAGATATTGATAAAACTAATGACACTAGTGATGAAACTGGTGATGAGTCTAGATATACTGCAGTTCAAGTAGTTAGTAAGAAAACCTTGCTTCCAGATACTATGTTAGGCGCTACTGGCAAACCAATATTAAGTGCTAGTGAAAGAAGTAATATACTTGACTGGATTGCACATGAAACTGGACCACAATTACTTAAAGTAGAAGCTAAAGAAAACCCTGATGATATAAGATGGATATATCGACCTAATTTATCAGATAAAGCTGCCGAACCAATGACTAAAGAAGCTATAGAAGACTTTGAAGAGTCTGAGTTAGCTGATGATGTACCTGGTAATGTTAGTCCATATTATGAGTTAGGATCAAGATGGGTAACTAAAATGGCTGAGTTTTATCAAAAGTATCCTTCATTAAGAGCTTGGGTAGAAGGTATAGTAGATAAGACTCCTGAAAATCTAAAAGCTTTTATTGAAAGTAAAGATGAAGCTATTAATTTATTGTATGGTGAATTATATAAAACTCATTTTGGTATTAAAAACGATTATCAGAAAAGTGCTAACGAATTGAAAAAGCAAGTAAATGATTTTTTAAAGACGCCTATATATTTTGTTAGAACGCAAAGTACTAAGACTGTTGATGGGAAACAACCAATTAATTCAGTTAGCCTCGGTTATGATTTGAATACTTTACCAATATTTGGCAATAAAGGCGATTTTGTATTTTATGGATCAATTTTGCCTACCGACTTAGTTGGGTTCTTGCCTAATAGTTATGCAGAAGGTATATTAACGTCTAGTAGATTTGGTATTAATGCTCCAATTAAATATAGTGGTACTGAAAAAGAATTACGTACGGCTTTAAAAACTAAACTGGCAACTAATGAAAACCCATCAGATAAACCAATGATAGATGAATATGAGTATCAAGCACCATCGCCAAGACGTAAGTATATTTCCAATGATCGTGCTAAAAAGTCTAATTTACGTTATTTTATAAGAAAAGGTAGACCAATTCAAATGCACTCAGATGTAGCGGCATTTGTAGAAAGTACAACAGCCGATTTTGATCAATTGTCAAAATACTTTCAGGTTAGAATTAAAAAGGGTAAATTAACCAGACATGATATTTCTAATTATATTGCTACTACAAAATCTATAAATGCTTTTACTTGGAAAGCAATTGCTAAGTATATTTACCATAATACTTTATTAGCGGATATAGGACCAAGTATGGCTAAGTTTTTCTTAGATAAAGACTTACTTGAAACATATGCTTATATAGCACGTTTAGCTGAAGATGAAGCCGTATTAAATAAAGTAAATACTATTGCTGACTTTAAAAAATTAGATACAGAGTTTAAAGCTAAATTACGAACTAATAATATAGCGTTTATCAAAAAGTATGAACAAGTTAAAAAAGCTCTTGATGCTTGGTGGTATTATGACCAAGAAGGTAAGTTAACTAGAGATGAATATATTATTGATGAAAAGCAATTATTACCTATTTTCATGGCACATTTTGATGGTACACTAAAAAGCTTAAATACTATATTCACACTTGCTAAAGTATTAGCTGGTAAGCAAACACTACAAACAGTACGTGATAATACTAGTTCTAATGAAAATGATGCTAATGCTAATAAGACTACTAAAATTAGTTCAGGTAATGCAGCAGTAGAAAATAATGCTGTTGCTAAGAATAAAAATAGTCGATATAATTGGTTAGATTATTTCAAACAAAATGTTATTGACTATGAAATAACTGGTTATGATCCTGACTCAGAAACTGATCCAGAATTACAAGATGATAATAAGACATTTGATGACTTATCAGATGAAGACAAATTTAATTACTTGTATAATTATTTGTTTGAAAAATCGCTAGAGTATATTACTAAACGTACTGAGCAAGATGAATATGAGGCTGATAAAGAAGTATTAGAACTTATTAAAAACATGAGTGATGAAGAAATTGACAAAGCTGTTCGTTTTATCTTAGATGACGCTAGAGGTAGTGCCTCAATTCCAACTAATGAGGCTATGAAAGAATATGTAGGTGAGCTTAAGATTGCTAGGGACAATTTGAGAAATAGAGCTAGACGACTTATTCAAAGCTTAGCTGGTTCTAAAGTCGAATATAATAAACTACCAGATGATGTAAAAGCATTAATTGAGTTTACTCCTACTAGTTCTAGAGTTTTAGCGGAAGCTTATGCTGGTTTAGCATTAGATGATATAGCGGCACTTTCAGCTAAGGTGGCAGCAGAAATTAAGAGACTTAAAGTTGCACAACAGCAAGCTAGAGACTTAGAAAAGACTAAATCTACTATTGCACGTAAAGTTCAAGCTTTACATAATAAAGAACTTGCATTAGCTGAAAAAGACGCTAGATTAAAAGCTAGAGCACAGAAGCTAAAAGATGGTGCTAACTTAAGAGCTAAAATCAATGTTACTTATGATACTAAAATAGATAAGCAAACTTTTACAATTACTGGACCAAGCCAAATCAATCCTAAATTAGAAGCTATCCTTAATCATACTTGGAATAAACAAGCTAACTCTAAAGTCAAGTATATGGATGATAGTGTACAAACTATGCAAAATGTTCATATTGCTAGCGAGTTCTATAAAGAACATGCTGGTGAATTAAGCGCAATGACACTTAGTGAAATTGAAGATATTACAGATTGGCTAATTCAAGCACATATTAATACTAGTGATAGTGTAGCTAAACAAACATTTGAAGCAACACAATTCTTTATCTTAGCTTACATTTATAATGAGACTGGCACAGGCATATTTGTAAATATGAATGCTAATCTAAAGCTTAAACTAGGTAATTATCTAAAAGCTATTCAAACCTCAGCAGGTACTTTATTGTCATTAATTCAGCAAGTTAAGAAAAAGCTTAACCCGACTTCTATTATAACAGTTGAATTGTTTAGTCGTTTTGAAATTGTATTAACTGCTGAACAAGAAGAAAGAATTGATAAAGCTTTCATTAAAGGAGATACTGAATTCTTAACTAAGACGTTAAGTGATATTAAAGCAGAAGTTTTAAAAACTTTAACTCCTGAAAAAGTATCTTCGTTGCGTAAAGTTGCAGCTATAAGAGGTATGAGCATGGTTAGTGGTCCAATGACTTGGATACGTAATATCACATCTAACTATGTTGTATCTGGTTTAAATAGAGTCTCTACTAAAATTGCAAACGCCTTCTTACCAGAGATGACCGGTAAAAATGTTAATACTCCACAATTCAAATTAACTAGTAAAGTAACTAAAGAAGTACAAGACTTCATAACTAAAGAATTTATTGAAAGTGGATTCTTTGATGAAACACTCGACCAAATGTCTAAGTACAATCCATCGCAAATATTACGACATAAGAGAGCTGGTGAGCAAGACATTATACGAGATATGCTAAATCACTCTATTTATAATCATTTCTATTCAGAGTCAATGTTTGAAAGTAAAATGCTTAATCATATACATACCTTCTTAATGAAGAGACTGAGTGATAAAAACTTCGTTCGTGCTGCAGCAGTAAGATATTTAGGTAAATTGCTTGCTGAAACTGGACATCACTTAGATGCTAATGGTAATATTAAGACTAGTATTGACAAAGAAATTATGACAGATGTAGCGAATGCATTTGCACTAGCTACTACTGATTATATGCATAGCGATAACTTCTTCAGCCATGTTGAGCAATGGTTAAGTCAACATTCTACTGGTTTCTGGGCGGCATATAAAACGATTATGCCATTTGCTACTGCTAGCTGGAACTGGTTTAAAGCAGCTATGAGATACTCTCCAGTTGGTTTAGGTCAAGCTATTGTTAGACTTACTAGACTTGAACAAGAAATAATTAAGCGTGAAGCAGCTTGGACGAAGGGTGATAGTCAAATAGCACCTGAATTAACTACCTACTTAATTAAGCGTGACTTAGGTTCTGGTATCATTGGAACTATTGCATTCGGTTTCGGTGCAATATTAGCAGCACTTGGTTACATCTCATTAGAAGATGATGACTGGGGCACACCTAAGTTAATGATCGGTAATCTACGTATAGATGTATCTACTATATTTGGTAGTTCATCTGCTTTAGCTGGTGCAGCATTTATTAAGACTTTACAAAATAAAGATTTGACTAGTGCACTAGATGCTATGTTAGACCCTTTAGTTGACGGCTTCTTCTTTACTGAGTTATTACAAATGGATGCTAACTCACCTAAGGGTTGGTTTGAATGGGGCAAGTATCAAGCACAAAGTATCGTATTATCTTTTATACCATCGATGGTTAGATATATTAGTGGTATGACTTACACTGGAACTTATCGTGCTAATTCTACTTTCCAAAAAGCAGTTGTTAGATTACCATTCTTAGGTCAAGCTTTTGATATACCAAAGAGAACTAACGTATACACTGGTGATACTGATGGCACATTCTGGGATATAGTACATAGAGCTATCCCATACTTCGAAATAGTAACTAAGTCTATGGCACAAGAACAAACTGAAATGTACGGCTTAAACAAAGAAGAACTAAACGGTACTTATAAGATCAACGGTGAGTCATTTAGTACTGATCCCAAAGAGACTGCACGTATTAATAAATTGTATGGAATGTTAAATGCTGATGCATTGACTGACTTCTATGCTAATGAAGCTAGTTATAGAGTACTAACTGCTAATAAGACTTACGCTACTAAACGCTATTCACAAATGACACCTGAAGAAATCTCAAATGCGCTAGACCAGATATTCAGTTATAATTCTAGCATAGCTAAAGTATCTGCTTGGTTAGAAGCTGATCACTCGTATTATACTAATGATCAGAAATTATATAATACCTTACGAAAGCTAGGTTATACTAAGGTTTATTTAGGTAATAAAGGCTTCGTTAAATAAAAGAAAAGGACACTTAGCGATTAAGTGTCCTTTTACTATATATCATGATAAAAATTGAAATTGAAGATGAAATAATCAAGATTTTGGCTTTAAGATATATCTATATATCCTAGAAGTCATTTGAATAATATCTTAATATGATTAATAGGGCCCTTTATAATAATCATCCAGATATATCCTAAAACGCCTCATAGTCGCCCATAAAAAGAAATAAGACCTAATTGGCCTTATCTCAATTTAAGCATTGCTTTTAATTCACGTTGAATTTTATCAGATCTAAGCTTACGTAAAGCTATTGCTTCTATCTGACGAATACGTTCTCTTGTTACACCTAGCTCCATAGCAATCGTTTCTAAAGTAACGGCTTTTTCATTAATCAAACCGAAACGTCTACTTAAGATATATAACTCGCGATCAGTTAATCTATTAATCATGATTTCACGCAAGCGATCTTCAGTTGCTTGCTTTTTATATATGTCCTCAGGTGAGTCAATATCACTAGCAATAACATCTAACAAGGATGCTTCTGAGTCTTCAGTGTTGACAATTTTATCTAAGTAGATCATTGGCATTTCTGCACGAATTCTTAGGAACTTTTCTACTTTAGCTGTAGTTAAACCAGTTGCGTCTGCTAGTTCATCTACTGTCAATTGTCTATTAGCGGCTAGTTCTAATTTGTGAATTTTACTTAACCAATCTTGAACATGTACAGGTACTCTAATAGCTTGGCCTACGTCTTGAATATCACGTCTAATGCGTTGCTTGATCCACCATGTGGCATATGTTGAAAACTTCCAACCTTTAGTATAATCAAAACGATCAACTGCGTGCATTAAACCTAAGTTACCACTTTGAATAAGGTCGAAGAAAGTTATACTACCATTACAAGAATGTCTATACATCTTAGCAATAGCTACTACTAATTTATAATTGCTATTTATAAACTTATCTCTAGCTTGCTTGCCATCAAAGACTATTGCAGGATCAGTAGACTCTTTAGCCGCTTTAATTAACTTAGCTAACTCAACTTCTTCTTCTTGTGAAAGACGTGGAAACTTATTAATGTCATGTAGATAACGAGATATTTCGCTATTAGTATTAAACTCAGGTTCTAGCGTTTCTAAGTCTAATTCAGCATCTTCGGCTTCGAGTATTAATAATTCTAAGTTGTCATCAATTGCATCATCAAAGTCTTCGTCTTCTTCGACTTCTTCAACTTCTTCAATATCAAGTAATTCAGATTCTAGTTCATCTTCAACAGCTCTAGTTGCTGGTAAGTCTAATTTAAGCATATTAGTCGCCTCCTTTCTTATTTAGTGGAATACATTTGATTACGAACCATTTGTAAATGTAACCAGGCTATTTCATTTTTGTCACCATAGATAGTAATATTCTCATTAGTGATGGGTACTCTAACAATCATCCAGTCATCATCTTTAGATAATAGAGTGATAGACCTAACAGTGCCTAATTGTTTATTTTTCAACCATTGTAAACACTGCTCTTTGTTATTAAATTCTTGTGGTAGAAATCTACCATAATCAGCTAACATCTCAATTACCTCCTTTTAAGAACTTACTCAAATTAAAGTCATCAGTTAAAGTTATAGTGCCATCTTTTAGTTTGTACCAAGTCTTATCTAAAACGCGTTCTAACAATTTAGAATAGAATAACATATCTAATCTTTCACGATAACCATCTTTGTGAACAATAGAACGATTGCCATAATTGCCTTCAATATAATAATTGTATAAAGCATCATTGACGACATAAGCATGTGGTGGGCAATTAGCTACTAAGTCTTTACCAGTACCTTTAATTTTTCTAACATCGCCGTATTTAGGGTTTTCTACAGCAACTATTCTACTTACTCTGCCTAAGTCATATTCTACACCATGTACTGTATGTATCATATTAGAATATGTAGGACCTTTAGTAGCATTCATAGCAAAGTCATCTACATTCTCATGTTCTAGCATAAACTTGATAGGGTTAATACCATTAACATAAAACTCATATTGGGCTTTTGCTAGTATATGATAGCCAAGTGGTCTAACTTTATTAGTACCTGGTTGCCAAATATTAGTAACGAACGTTTTACCTTTTTTCTTATCTTTGCCATCAATGTCTAATGCAATATAATTGTTAACATTAAGCTGCCAAATCTTAGAGTCTTCATCGAGTGAGAATGCAAAGTTGCTAAATGCTTCAAACTCAGCAATTCTACGTTTAGCTTCATCTACATAACTTCTTGGCATGTAGAATAGAATACCATCGGTGTTAGTCTGTAAAATCTTAATCTTGCTAGAGTCGATACTCCAAATGTTCATAGCTACTGCAATAATAACTAACTGAGACACACGACATACTTTTGATCGCATATAGTCGTCATATAATGGCAACTTATCATTACCCATAGCACCATAAGTGACATTATGAACTAATTTACTACCGGCAACAAATCTTACTTCTTCAGGAGTCCATGTTGATTTAGGCACAAATTTGAGTTTACGTCTACCTCGAACAGTTTCTTCGAAACGTTGTACATGTTTAACTGCTCTTGACATGGCACCAGCATATAACATAACCGATGGATGACAGCCAGATAAGTCGATATTGAATAAGCCATATTCTTCAGTAGCTTCTGCATAGACTGCTATATCTTTACCATATTGAGGTAAGACAATTGTAGAATGAATACCACCATCAGCCATATAGACTTTGTTACCAAACATAACTAATTGCTTAGGCTTTTGAGAAGTTAATAAATGTTGCAGTGCTTCTTTTGGTACCCATTTTTCAATATAGTTACGAAGTGGTTCTTCATAAATACGAATAGTTGGATCAACAATTGTAGTGCCATGTACTCTTTCTGCACCTAGCACTTTTCCTACTAATACTGCATTAGTACATTCATAGGCAGTTTTCTCAGGTATATCATAAGTAAGTGCTAAGTCAACTTTAGTTTCAATATAAGGCTTAGCTACACATACATAATGAACATGTAAAGCAAATACGTCATGCTTACAATAAAAAATAATGTCTTCTTTTTCAGCAGCAGTCAAGCTCATTTTACCAAATGGCACCGTAGTTTCTCTAATGTCCATACCATAAGAAGCTTCTTTATCTTTTAAGCCTTTATCAGAGTCATCAGATAAATCTTGTGAAGCTTGAGCACCTTGCCATTTAGCACGCCAACCAGTAACATATTGTTTAATTCTAGCAATTTCATTTTGAGTAACTTCAAAGCCTTCTGGAAACTCATCTTCATGTTTAGTTATAATTTGATTAGCAATAAATATTTGTCGTGGTGTAAACTGCATAGATATACATTTTTGAATAATTAAATCATACATTTTTGATCTATAACCAGTTAGCACTCCAGTAGAACTATCGATTAAATATTGTCTACGACCTTCTTCACCATCATCACTAGTATAAACTCGCATTTTAGCTTTGATAGCATCTTCTTCATCTTTGTTAAATGCATAGTTATATTTTTTAGAACGATAAGTAGGTTCTTCATCAGATACTACTACGCACCACCAGTTTGGATATACTTCGAAGTCAAAAAATTTCATTTTCATTTTAGTCACCTCAACTATAATACGATTTTAGGCTTTGATCGAATGGACAATAATCAAGTGGATAATCACTGCCTATAATGATTTGATCCATAAGTCCTTTATCATAACTCAATACTAGCTTATACTGTTTGATCATAGACTCTGTAAAATTACCATAATTAAACGAGTTATAACCACATGTAAAACACCAATTTTTGTAATCACCATAGATAGTTTTCATACCTTTATTAAGTAGTCTATCTACTGTTATAAACTCTAATTGGCACCATTTGTTAATACTACTTTGTTGAACTTTGAATTTTTGCTTTAAGGCTTCTTCAGTTTCTTCCATAGTAAATCTACCACGACGAAGAACTCTATGAATAGCTTCAGCTGCTTTATACAAGAAGTATTCCATATCTAAGTCAGTGATTTTATTGTCAAAGTCTCTATCAGGTACTTTGATTTTATTAGTTAATTCTACTAACATTAAACGACGATATAGACCTTCTGAGTCATCCTGTATTCTAGGCATAGCATTTGCTAATATAATAATTGTTGCCATACAAATTAATTCTAATGGTTCACTATAAATAGGTCTAACTAATACTGGTTGACCAGCAGTAATTGATTTAAAACGACCAGCATCTTTTAGTAATTTTTCATTACTAGCATCATCGTCGATATTAACCATAGCACCAATTAAAGTAGACAAGTGATAATCTTGGTCAAATTGGGATAGCCCAACTTTTGATACTAACTTTGCTGGAAACATGCGTCTTATTAAATTACCAAAGGTAGACTTTCCAGAACCACCAGGTCCTACTATAACGAAGAACTTATGGAAGTTGTTTCGTCTTAGTAAACTGTAACCGGCAATTTCATATAACTGAGCTATAATGTCAATATCACCTTTAGATATAAACTTCATAAAGTCATCTATACGTTCGCTATGCTGACAGTCAGGGTTAAATGGAATATCGACTTTAACCGTGTTATACTGATTTTTACTAGGCTCAATTAACTCTAAATTGAACAAGTCTAAGTAACCATTTTGAACTGGTATACATGAGTACTCTTTATCGAGTATGAGAGGGTTAACTTGCTTTTCAACAGTTATAAATTCTATAACTTCTTGTCGTTGTGAACGTGTTGCTTCTGGATCACCATGAACGTGAATAAGTTCATGTAATTCATACGATGATAATTTTTCATAAATACCATTATTCCATTTGTGAACATAATCACCAACTGCTATTAAGTTTTGTTCAGCAATTAGTTTTTGAGCAGTCGGTAGCCATGACTTTTTATCTCTAACACCACTGCCTTCACCAGTTTGAGACTTCATATTACCATAAGTCTTTTCTAGTGGTCTAGCTACTGTAGCATTAAATATGTCTTCTGGCATAGGGTCATCCCATATTTCTAAGTTGATAATACGTAAACACTCGACTGACTCTTCTGCAGTAACTAAATTAGGAATAGTATGCGTACCACGTAATTTAAATAATGCTTCATTACCAGTACCTTCTGGCATATCAATGAAGCTTACATCATCATCTTTACGAGGACGTACTGGACGAAGCCAAAATGGTAAATCGTCAATCTCATAAGAGTGAGTAGTAATAGGGATCATGTCCAAAGTATGCTCAGAAACTTCATCTGGATAGTCATAATCTACTTCAATCGTTTCTTGCCATTTGCCCCAACGACGACCAATAGCTTCATCATTAACTGGTAAAATAATATAACCTTTATTTTCACCACGGCCATCACATTGAATGCCTATGTGATTAATATAACCTTGAAATTGCGATTTCTTTTGCATAACAGGATTGTTATTTTTAAAGACGAAGTGAGTACCTTGTTTAGAATAATTAGCGAAATATTTAATACTATGATTATCTAGTAATTTCTCAACAACTTCAGAACTACGAATATGGTCTTTATTGTCAATGTCAATTACTATATAACCTTTTGGAACTATCCAACCAATTCTACCACCATGACTTACCCAGTTTAATGCTTGGGATACTGTCAAAGGATCTTTGAGTGAATTAAGTGGTTGTTTGTTAGCTTTGCGTACTACCTCATTAACTAATTCTTCTTCATTAAAAGGAGCTATTTTTACAAAACTAGCTTTAGGAAATATTGTACAAAATATTGTAAAGTCCATATTACATTCCTTTCTGCTTAATAGCCATTAGTACATCATGGATGCCTTGCTTTCTACGTAATGATGACCAGATATTATATTCAACTTTATGTTTGTCACCTGGGTCATTTATTAAGAACTTAACTCGGCAAGCTTCAGTTTGATTACGACGCCAAACTCTATGTATTAATTGTTTGTACGCAATAAAACTATGATCTGCTGTATAATATAATATCAATCGAGACTTATGAATATTTGCTGCTTTACCTCGATGACATTGTAATACTAATACTTGATATTTAGTGCTAGCTTTAAAATCTTGAATACTAGTGGTATGCGTAATATTAGCTTGATCTAGTGCATACTCAATACTAGCACCATCTTCTTGAAAACGATAAGCAACGATAGTAGGTTCTTTGCGTGACTCTTCTACAATATAAGCTAACTTAGGATTGTAGTATTCTCCTACTTTATAGGTTTGACGATGACCTAACTCATCATAGTAGATAAAGCCATTTAATGCTTGTTGGGCTTTCATAATAGCTGCTGCTTTGATAATGGTATTTTCATATTCGCCTAACTTCAAAATACCATCTAAAGCATTTTTATAGTCTTGAGTTGTTTCTACTGAGAACTTAATATCTTCTATAGTAAATGGTGGCATATCGTCATCATCAGTATAATCCCAGAACATAACGCCACGGTCATAGGCTTGTTCCATAAGTTTGTTACCACGTTCATTGAGACTAGTTGGCTTAAGAAAATTACCAAATGGACCATATTGAGTTTCTAGATTACAGCAATGCTTTTTAAACGAGTTAGTGTCAATGTTACCCATTTCTGCTACATTAAGATTATGCAATATACACCAAGGTTCAATATCATTGTTACCAGCTAAAGTGCCTGTCATACCAAATACATATTCAGTACGTTTGGTTAGCGCATGTACTAATTTAGCATATTGAGATTTAGCTCTAGTTACTCCAGAGCGAAGCGATTGACATTCGTCAACTATTATTACATCCCAAGTGCGTTTAATAATAGCTTCTTTGACTGTGCCAATAGCTTTTCTATCGGTTACAAAATATGTCTCTTTTGGTAAAATCTTTTGAGGCATAATTTCAACTTTCCACATATCTTTAATTGTAGTAGCATCGGACATTATAAGCACATTAATAGGTCTATTCTTAAGACGTTGTACTTCTAATACAGCATGTACTACTGGATAAGATTTGCCTTTACCAGGTTCAAAGCCTAAGACAAAGTGTTTACGTTCTAACAATAATTGTTCAGCAAGTGCTTGCTCAGGTATACGATATTTAGTGTTATATTCTTCATATGTAATGCTAGTATTTTGTGCCATCGTCTAGACCTCTCTGCTCAAAGAAATGTTGCATATTTACTAACATTTCTCGTGGTGTACATTCTAGTTTGTCTAATAGGTCTAAATGATCGAGTATTAGTTTAACTTGATCTAAGTTCCATACTACCGCAGTTAAGCCATAAGCTTTACGCGCTAGTCTACAATGGATACCTTGTTGTTCTGATACATCAGTTGTAGTGGTTGGAGTCTTCACTTCGAAGAAGCAAGAAAAACCCTTATAAGTAAAGGGTAGATCAAGTAAACCAGGTTTAGTTATCATATTACCATGGTTTTTATGAGGAATATAACCACCGCGAGCTTCGATTACATCTTGAATGCGTTGTTGAACAGGAGTTTCTGATTTAACTGACATATTTTCACCTTTTGTTTTGCTAGGATAAGTTCCTAGTATATTTTTATTGCTTACTACAACTTTGAACTCGGTTAGAAAGGGAAAGAACCTTGTTCAAAGTTGTAGTAAGCAAGAGCGCCTAATAGGCGCTCAAGTTAATTAATCTTCGAATTCTTCGCCACTTAACATTGAAGTTAATGGTTCGCCGTCTCTGACTTTCATTACGTTGTTTAGTACTGCACTAATACCACGTCTTCCATCACCAGAATATGCATATAGAGTTAATGATACTCTACCATACATGCCTGAATAAACTTCAAGCGGATTGATGATTTCTTGTTTTTGAGCATTTAATACTTTTGGTGCAAACTTAGATGATAAACGCATGTACATCATACCATCTAATTCAGGGTTCTTAATTTTCTTAAGCTCACCTAAATCATTAACTGCTGTATCACCATCTCTAAGAGTAGAAATAGCATCTAAGTTAGTTGGTATGCGACCACCAAAATGTTTAGCAGCACCTTTTTCAGCTGCTTTTGCAATTGCTACTTTAATATCAGCAATTGTTTTCTTACCAGCATCAGTGTTCTTTGGAATTAAGATAGTTACGGAGTATTTAGCTTCTTTATCTTTTTCACTGATTTTACGAGCTTCGAACAGATTAACATAAGATAATCTAACTTCGCCAGTTACTACTTGTGTATCATTTAGTACGTTTGACATATTTGTCTCCTTTTAGTCTTCAGACTCTATTACTATATCAAACTCTTGACCTATGAGTTTGAACTTACTGACATCGAGTGCTTCGCGAGAGTCGCTTTCTTGCACTACGGTAGGCTGTCCTTCTGGTTTAATAATGTAATCACCGACTAAGTGGTCTATTACTTTTTTACCAATATTCTTTTCCAAAGCAGTAATGCCTTGTAATTCAGGTTTGGTAAGATAAGTCTCATCAGCATAACCATTGGTTCGTAAAACTTCAGCTACTTTATCTTTGTCAGTGATAATACGATTACTTCGACCTCTAACTACTTTATAACCCGGTATTTTCATTCCATCGTTAATCATGGCAGCTGTAGCATACTTCACTACATCTTTAAACCAATCTTGAAACTTAGGCGCTATAGTCATTATTCTTGCTAACATCTCTGGACTCATTTGGTTTGGTTCTAATATAGCTGGACTTACTGGATCATTGACCACTGCTAATTCGAACTCATCCTTTGCTGATTGTAATTGAGCTTGTGCAAGAGCTTCACATTTAGCTTTAATTTTACAGAACTTACAATGATCACCTGGTACCAATTCGCCTTCACCTTTGATAGCCAATTCCGCTCTTGGCTTGACATAAGTTACTGCCCAATCATTCAGGTCAGGAACAGATATCTCATCGGTAGACTTATCATACAGTCTAGGTTGGATGATTGTCATTCTAGCAACTTTGAACATACCTTTTAATCGGAATGTTCGAAGTCCTCCTAAAGCATATAGTCGAAGCTGTGTATTTTTTATAGCGCTTACTGGAACGCCTTTACCGAATTTTAAGTCAATAATGTGAATAAAATCTCTGCCTACAATTACTACATCTGATGTACCTGAACCTTGTGGAACTACATCATCGAAAGTAACAACTTCTTCTAAGTAAACTTCTATTGGTTCATTTTCATAGTCCATTTTAATTATGTTCATAACTTCAGTACAATAATCATTTACGAACTCATTGAACTCAGGATTGTAGTAACGAGACGACATAATAAAGGCAGTAAATCTATTATTGTATATATGAGGGTTATCTTTACCAAGCATATATGACAATTTAATTTCTGCTAAAGTATGGGCTTCTGTGCCTTCTTCAGCATATTCACTAACTGCTTGTATTGCTTCTAATGCTTCTAATCTAGCACTTGGTGTGCAGTTTAACCAACGTGATGAGCTAGATGGTGATAAGAGAGCATGATCGTGTACAGGCATAATTACACCTCTTTTGAGATATAATACTGATTAAGTAAAGTGATAAATGCTTCACCTACTGTTGTACCTTCTACGGTTTTACTAATATCTTCATCTAGGTCTAATTGCTTCAAGAACCCAGCAATCGTATAAGCTAATTCAGGTAAGCTAGTATTTAAATCATACGTATAACCTGTATTAGCTTCGCCTACTTTAGGATCGTCAGTATCTGAAATTATCGATGATACTGATACTTCAAATATAGTCTTAATCTTTTTTGTGTCTTCCATGTTATTCTCCTTCTACTACCCAATCAGTAGCTAATAAATCTTTTTGAGTTGGTTGCCAAACATCAAATTCTCCAGTTTCTATATTCACTAAATATAGAACATTACCATGACTTAATTCTAACCATACTGGCCAAGTAGCTCTTTTAATACGCTTGTGATCTTTTACTTTAGAAAGTGCTATACTGAAGTTATATTCATTTGACATTACTAATACCTCCAGAAGAGCCATAGTTATTTTTACCACGAGGTTTTAAACCATTTATTACCGTAAATCTAGCTCTAGGTGGTGCTAAACGTAAATTGACAACACTGAATAAACGATCGCCGGCTTTATAATGAAAATCTGAATTAGTGTTATGTACCCAAGCACTAATAGTACCTTCATAGTCAGCATCGATTAAGCCAATTGGAACAAATATACCTAAGTTTAATAATGAAGTTCTCGCTACAACTATTGCAACTTCTCCAGCTTCAGGCTTGTAATGAACAGGAAGAGCAATTCTAGTAAAGCCGAGTGGAATACAACCATCTTCATCCATAACGATGTCTAATGCAGCATCAGTTATATAACCTTTCACAAAATTATCTGGCATATTTAGCACCTCCTAATATTAACATCATACGAACATTTGCTAAAATAGTTGGCAAATAACTTGGACTAATTATACTAAGAGCAGCATCATATTTAATAGCACCAAATAAAGGCATAATCTGATTAAATAAGTAACGTAGTTTTTGATGTTCAACAATAGATATTGGGTTATCTTCACCACGTTTAAGCATTAATTCTTCTGAGCGATTAGTATCACAATGAATAATAATGTAACTCAATGAGTGACGCCGATAAAGTTCGTAATATTCTTTTAATGGCATAAGAGCTTGATACTTATCAAAGTCAAATGTGCGGTAGATAATATCACTTAATTCACCACGGTCAACAATAAAGACTTCATTGCTAATTAATCGACTAGTAATTCTATCAATTAATTGTTCACTAGTAACTCTATCTAAGCGCCAAGGATGGGTTACCATCATTTTTTCAGCTTTAGGATGTACCATAAAGCCTTCTTTTTGTAAATATTCTGTTACTGCAGTAGCAAATGTCGACTTGCCACTACCATCAACACCTTCAATATAGACTATCATTCTTTCACCTCATCAGTTTTTATTAATCTTGCTATACCTTTAGCTTCATAAGTATGTGGGACTGCTAAATACCATTCAATACTATTTACTCTACAATCTGGTCTACTTCTATTAATATATTCAGCTAAATAGTCTAATACTAATTTGTCACTATAAAACCCATTTTTCATATCAGTTGAACGTGAATAAGCAATTAATCGATGATTGTGATACTGAACTAATGTTAAGCAGCAGTCTGCATTTACTACGATATTGTGTCTGTCTTCATTTTTATGCAGCCATAGCAATGAAAATAAGTCACTATAAAATGCTTGATACTGATTTATCCACCAAGTTGGCTCATTTTGCCAGTAGCGATGGTCAGCCAATCGACCTTCATTAGCATAGGATATTTCAACCATAACTTCTTGATGTCTCATAATACTAGGATCAAGTGTTTCTGGATGCCAAATCATAGGATTAGCATCTAATTTGGTAACTTGATATTTACCGCGACGACTATTTAACACTTCATTTTCTAATTTATATTGCATGTAATCATCAATTCCTTTCTATTATATTATATCTCTAAAAGATTAATATTTTTCACTATTTTGAAAACTTTAAACTTTCGACTGCTTTTATAATCATCTCCGATTTTGAAGATAAATGAGGCTTAATTCATCACCACATAGAAAATAGGACATATCTGAATAGTTTTAATAAGGGGTATGAGTTATTATATTCCTAAATTAAAATGAATCCAGATATATCCTAAAATGATTCAATGTGATGATTATTTACTTTTTACTTCATACTCAAAGTCGACATCTGATACCTCAAACTCAGGATCATCAGGTGTATCAAACTCGATTACCTCTTGCAATTCAGCTAATATAATAGGTTTCAATGTAAAAGCGTTGACATATTCTAATTTAGTCGCTTCTGGTAATGTATCAAAGTTAGTAGGTAAAGGCATTGCAATAGATAAAGTCTCAGGTATAGTAGGTGTATAAATATCTTCATTTGGTCGTAAATCAAAAGTGACAGTAATATCGCTTATTTCTACATACCGAACTTCGTTTGTATCGTCTGGCCATGGATCACCATATAAGCCAATATGTTTAATGAGACCTTTACTCTTGAGATCAGTTAAAACTGCCAAACAGCTATTTGCCATACCACGCCAAAAACCTTTTTCGTTATCAGAGTTAGCACCATTCTTACCTTCGAATTGTTGCTTATGATAAATTGGGTACATTTTAGCTAAATGCTTAGCATAATCAATTAGCTTTTCTTCTTGTTGATACCAATATTGTTTAATTAGCGTGTTCATTAGTCGTCCCTCTTTTCTTAACAATTTGATGCAATACATCTTGTACAACCGGATAGGCAACCCTTAAGAACTCACAATACTGTTCTTGCTGCTCTGGCGTTAAATGTTCGTTTAACGATGTTGTATATAAAATTGCATGTGATATCTCATGGATTAGTGTTTCTTTCTTAATCTCTTCTTTTAAGTCTTTTAGAATGTAAATAGTTTTCGTATGATAATCACAAGCTCCTACGGTATATCGCTTATCGGTTGCCATGATATCGCCTATCTCTTTAGCTGTTACTTCTCTCACTTCCCACGTGTTGCCTAATATCTTAATTTTCATAATACTTCAGTTACTTTAATAATAAATGTATAGTCAGCATGCAAATAGCTATCAAACTCTAAAGTATTGAACCCGGGATAAAATGTAATTATATACTTATCTCCGTTTTGTATCTCATTAAAGTTTTCATCTAATAGTCCATTAAAATCAAATATATCTAAGTCCCAATAACCATCAGGGGCTGCTTGTATAATTTCAATTTCAACAGTCATCTCTCGATATACTTCGAACACAACTTCATAGTAACTATAATCGAGAACTACACCTGTAATAGTAGTCCCAACTTCAGCGAATTGCATTTCATTCATAAGTTCGCTATTAACTAAAGCAAAAATATATCGTTCTTGTGGAGTTAATACAATTAGACGAGCATCATCACTTACAGCTTCAATGTATTCGCCTAAGTCTTCGATAAGCTCGTTTTGTTGCTCAATCTGTTCTTGTAATTGTGCAATTAAAGTAGTAGCTGCATTGAGAGCCGCTTCAACTTCACTAAAATCACTTTGGACTTCAGCTAATTGATCGTCCACATCAACCCTGGTGTAATAATCGTCCTCCTGCATACACGCTGATGTCATAAATAAGATCAGTACTAAAAGTAATACAGTAATCCACTTTTTCATTTCTTTCTTCTCCTTGGCTTATGCCATAATTTTTTAATTCGACCGCTAAAAGCAGCTTGAAACAATATTAACATTAAAACAATAGATAATAGTAAGGCTACTATTAATGTGATTAATTGAGGCGTCGTGAAGTTCATAATTTGATTTCGTTGTACTCACGTAACTCCTTAGTGGAACTTATATTTAAATCAAACTCACTTTCTATAGCTTTCTCTAATTCAGAGATTGCTCCACTTAAGTTGTTTATATGCATAGCGTGAGTATCTTTTAAATGTTCCAACAACTGCTTAATTGGCATTAAGACTTTTAAAGAGTTTTTACTTTCTTTGATCCACATTTTTAATTGATTAATTCTTTGTTCGGTAGGTTGTGCGTCCATTATTTGTCTCCTTCCTGTCAGTTTTAACTCTTCCTTATTAAGAAAACCCAAGACTTCTCTTTAACATGTTGAATTATAATGTTCTTCATTGGTGTCTATTTTTGATGCATCTAATTTGATACCACAGTGAAAACAGTATGGTCTTTCAACAGTTAAAACTTCTTTGATTGCCGATGGACTACAAGTTGAATAGACTAACGCACCACACTTTGGACAGTTAGCCCACCATTGATTTTGTGTTTCTCCCGTATGTTGTGATACTCTCGGTTTATTGTTTTTCATCTTTCCTACTCCTTCCCTTCTAACTCTTCCAAGTACTGTGCAACGATAAGTGCGATGTCTTTTGTTATTTCTACGCATGAAGCAGTCCCATCAAAGTAAAAGTAAATGTTAGGTTTTTCAGTGTGATTAAAAACGTGTCTCTCGCCATCATCTCTAAACTCATACCCCATCTCGATTAACTTTTCATGTGGCGTGCTGTAAGGCTTAATTTGTTTACTCCTAAAATTAACAAATATGCCTTTTACTGCAACACCATAGATAATATCACTATTTCTCATAGCAACTCTTTTTTCAGTAATAATACCTACTCCCAATGGCGTTTCCACCTTATCGCCTATCTTATACATGTTTGTTTACCTCATATTCATCATAGGTAATAATATACGTATCTTTATTTGGGTAATTTTCCTTGATGTTTATGAAAACATTTTTATAACCGTTATTAAGCAGTATTAGTATTAAGTCGCTTGCTTCTTCATAATATTTAACTTCAATTTTATACATCTTTCGTGCCTACTTTCGATATTTTAATAAATAATTTTGTGTGTTCAACTGCCTCTTTATCAGTCAGACCATTTCTTGCTTTATACTTTAACTCAAAATACCTTTTCACATCACGCTTCAATTCTTCAAGTTCGGTGAGGGATTGTTCAATAACTTCAACGCTTTCTTTGTGGTCTGTATCTTTGTAATTCCACTTACAACCATCAATAACAATATCAATGGTTTTAATATCTTCTAACGCTTCTTTAGGTGTCATTTCAGTTCCTCCTTAAAATATTCAATATATCCGATTTTAGTTGTTTCATCATATGTGTAATGTTTTACATAAGCATTATCATGTTGATTTGGATACCAAGATACCCACAAATCTTCACCATCGATGTAAATAGTTCCTTCACGCCAACCACCACTCGTTATAATCCAAGTAGAAGACACAGGTGTTTGTTTTAATAAAAAATCGTAAACTTTTACCTTTTCTTCTGATAAAAATATTTTGCCTCTTATCATTTCAGTTCCTCCTCTAATACTTTAATTTCTCTTAACTGTTTATCTTCATCAAAGTTATAGAAACTAAATCTTTTTTGATACAACCCCAACAACTCCTCTACCTTTTTAGCACGTAATTCCTTTAATTCTTGTTGTTTGAAGTATAAATCTAATTGAAAATAATTCCTTACTTTATTTCGTGATGATATACTCCCAACTTGTTTAGGCAACATTGCTAACGCTATTTCTCTTGCCTCTCCATGTGTAATCATTTCTCTAAACCCTCGTAAAATCTACCGATGAGTGTGATGAGTGATGGTTTTACTGTTCTCATCCTTAATAATTCAACTGGTTTCCAAGTGTTATCGCCAACATACATTTCAAATAGTGAATGTCTTTCATCATATCGAACTGGGTTACCCCAATTCTTACTCAAAGCCTCACACACTTCCTCACTTGTTGGGTAACACTTCAGTTCTTCAAGTTCGGTGAGGGCTTGTTTTATAATGCGTCTTTCATTTACTAATCCTTCTCCAAGATAATTTGATAGGTTTATTTCAATTCTTCTAAACGCTTCTTTAGGTGTCATTTTAGTTCCTCCAATTCTTTTTCTAACTTCGTAATTTTAACCCATAGTTTTCCTCTGGTATACGGGTTATACGTCGTATCAATCCACGTCCGTTGCAACCCCAACAATTCATGTTCTAATTTAGCACGATTTAACAATTTTTCTATCTTAATTTGATAACCTTCTTCCTCATTTAACATGCTGTTTATCGCTTCATCGTAAATGTTCATTTTCCATATCCTCCACAAGAATATCGATGACTAATTGAATGATAGAAGCGATACCTGGGCTTTTAGACCATTGATCTTTGTACTCAATTAAAGCATGTAATAACTCAGTCTTTGTCATTTATATTCACCCGCTTTAAGATAATTTGATGTAAACCAATATCTAAAACTTTGTAATAATTTCCATCTGTTAGATGTATAGTTTCATTAAGTTGAACTGGCACAATTTTGTCATTTATATAATGTACTAATCTAGGTGGTTTACCATCTTTACGACTATAGCTATAATTACCGCTATCTAATAATGTTAACATGCACTACCTCCTAATTTAATAATCCAGTATCATTATTTTGAGTATCTAAAGCAATAATATTCTCAATATCAGTTACTACATATGGTGCAGCTTCGTCAAAAGTTGGGCAATATACTATAACTTGATTATCTTTAATTTCGAGTAATACACCTTCATATTCACCAAACAATAATACGACATCATCAATAAAGACTGGTTTCATTTTTATCATTCCTTACTTTTTTGTATCTTGGAAACTGAAGACTAGCTGTAGTCTTAGTTTTAGATTGACTACCATCGAAATATGCAATTTCAATAATTTTACCTATCCACAACTCAGGATCAGAAGCACGAGTATCATCGTCAATGCCAGCAACACTTACTCTAACAGTATGATCATCATCTTCGCAGATAAAAGAGCCAATCATGCCTTCGTATTTACCTTTGCCTTCATTCCAGCCGATAATACGTAAATCACAAGTCTTAGTTTTCTTGTACTTCAACAAATAATCTTTTCTGTCACCGCCACCACTGCTATGATAATAAGTAGCATGTGGATCACGTAGCATAACACCTTCACCACCAGCTTCTACTATTTCATCGAGTATTTGATCAAGCCGCCAATTATATTCAATATTAGGGTGTAAAAATACTTTAGCAATTGGTGGTAGAATAGCAACATTGTCACTAATGCTAGTTTGCTTAAAACTAATTCTGCCATTAACAGTGTCTATAGCTTCTATATCATATAAATAACTACGTAACATTTGCCAACGTTGCTCATATATTAAGTTATCATCTAATATGTCATAAATGATATATACTAATTGAGACTTATCAAGATACTTAGAATTTGACAAACCTGACGTTTTAGCAAAATCTCGATTACCCATAGCATTTCGTGACATAACTTCACCATCATAAATATAACTCTTATTAAGCTTAGACATATCAAAGTTATAAACTTTGTCTTTTTGACTACGTGAAGTATACCGCCATTTTTCAATAGCCCAATCGTACCAAGCAATACAACGAACACCATTAAGTTTCTCTTGTACATAATATTCTTTTGAACGTCGGAAGTCTTTAGGGTAAGACTTAGCTAACATGCAATGTAGATCAGTAACCATAGCTTTGCGATTAGAGTAACCTAAACGATATTCGCGATTAAACAATTTAATTAAAAACCATGCCCATTCACTTGGTATATATCTATGAGCAGCTATGATAGCTAATTCTGACTTATCATCTTCTGTTACTTGTTTTATAGCTTCGTAGATTTCTCTAATACTACTATAATTATAATCATAACTAAGTCGTACCTTAACAACGTTTATAGTATAATTATTATATAAGGTAAAGCCTAGTTTATGTTTACCAGCCAATACTTCAAAGCAGAAGTTAAGATCATTTACTAAATCTAGAAAAGCTTTTTTGAATTCGTTGACTTTAACTTCTTGCCAACTAGATGCTTGTTGACCATCCATTAATTCGAATAAATTACTAATAGCAGTTACGCTACGTTCTAATTGTTTGTGCATAAGTGCCTCCTAGTTCATTTGTGGTTCTGGTGTATCCTCTTTTACTTCAGGTGATGGTTTATTTTCACCTGCTTCTGGTGCTGGCTTTGGTTGACGAACACTAATATTATCCCATTTAAGAGGTGCACCGCAATTGCTACAAAATCTAGCACCTAAACGATCTACGCCAAAACCACATTCTGGACATTCTAGCTTAATAGCTACATTTTGTCCTGTGTAATCAACTACTGTCTGAACTTGCTTACCTGGTTTAACCATGTCTTTAACTTTAACTGTTGTGTTTTTCTTTACTGAGTTACTCATTTTCTTTTCTCCTTTTTATTTTATAAGTAATCATCTAAATCATGACTTTTACGCCATGCTAATAAACGTCGATACAATGCACTTGGTAGATAAATAGAAGCATCTACTTTTTCATTTTGTACAGCTTTACAAATTTGTTCAATTTCTCTTTCACTGAAATCATGTAACATATCAGCTTTCATTTTGTCCCATATTTCATCATAGCGTTTCTCTTCTTCAGTTGCCCAAGTTGGAACAGCTATAATTTCATGAAAGTTAGTTACATCATTGTCAATGTTCAAATTAAAATCACCAGGTGAGGCATCTAAGTGAATAGCATTTGGATGTTCGCCAGATAATCGATTACGCATATAATAATGTTCTTTTTTAATAGCAGTATAAATAGCAATTTCTAAGTAATGTAGATTACCTATATAAACGCTACCTTTTTTATACAATGTTAAAATAGTCATATATGCAGTACTCAAAGCTTCACTTATGTCGGTACCATATTTCTGATGAATTTTTACACATAGAGCATTGATCCAGTTTAATCGAGTTTCAAGCCATAAATCTAATGGCGGATTTCTAAATTGAAAACTACGCGGGCTAATAACTAAGGTTTCTAGCCATTGTAAGAAAGCTGACTTTAAATCAGCATGTGTTAATTTAATACTTGGCTCTAAGCCATTAAGTGGTAACAAATACAAGTTTAATGACATGTCTTCGGTGTTAGCTTTTTGTTTTACTGCCAATAAATACCCGACGACTATATTAGTTTCTACAATTTTGTTATACTCTTCGTTGCTCCAACTAATCGGGTTATTATCCAGTGATATAGTCACCGTCTTTATGAACATTTTCACCATAGTCATCACCTATAGTACTGACGTTGAGCCGTCTTGTTTGATATAAGTCTCTTCTTCAATCAGTTCAATTAGCTTATCATCATCTATGTCATTGTTAATAAACATTCTAATTAATGCTCTTAGTAAAGCTGACTGTTTGCGTTGTTGACCAATTTTAAGTAATTTCTGGTGCATTTTTAGTTTAAGGCCAAGCGGAAAATAGAAGTTCCACTTTTCTTTCGCATTCTCTGGTGTAACTAATTTTGGCATATTAAGCCTCCTTTACCATGGTTTTAATGGTGAGTCTTCTAAAGTGTCTAATGCTTGTTTGTACATCATAACATAACTATATGGTAAGATGTCTCTAATCATAAGTATCGGATTACCGATAGGATCTAATGCATGGGCATTATAAGTACATTCGACAATATAGAGATTGTCGTACACGATAAGTATTTCATTACCGTCTTTTACGAAATACACTTGGTCTGAGTTAAGTCGTCTAATAAACTTTTTAGACACGTCTACTCGATGACCATTATGAGTCTCTAGTGATACAATAGATCTAGTCTCGTCGATTAATGCTTTAAAGCGCATAATTTGTAACATTCTACTTTCCTCCTTATCTTTCCTAAGTCTTTGAAGATATCCTCGAAGACTTAGAAAAAATAAGGCTAACCTAATAGCCAGCCTTATTATGTTTTGATTATTCGCCGCGAAGTGCTGCGAGTAAAGCTTCTGCCTTAGAGATTTCGTTTGCACGTTTCTTTTCAGCACGTGCAGCTTTTTGTTCTTCAGTAAGCTTAGCTCTTGGAGCACGAGGAGCATTTGCTTTTGTTTCTTGAGCGATGGCTAACAATTCATTGTAGCGATCGTATTCTTCAGTTGTGAAGACATCGATAAATGACTTAGGAGCATTTGCAGCTGGAGAGTATGATCTACCTTCACGAAGAGCGGTAATATATTCTTCAAGTTGTTCTTCAGTCATATCTTCTGGCTTGATTGAACCAGAAGGCTTACTAGCTTTGAATTGTGCAACAGCACCTTCAACTAATTGTGTGTATTCAGCAGCATCTTCATCTGATAAATACTTGATCACTTCTTGTTTGACACCAGTTGCACCTAAAACACGGGGTGCTGATGTCTTAACTTCTACACTAACTTCACCTTCAACATTGGTGGCATTGAACAGGTCTTCAGAGAAATAACGTCTGTTTGTTGGATTGTCTTTTGGAAGTAAGATCCAAGGTTTTCCATCAGGATGCGCTTCGTTCGCTTTAGACTTTTCTAACCAAACTTTGGTTTCTACAGCAGGTGTTCCATCACCAGCATCAAAGTAGTACACACCGTCAATCTTTGTAATTTTTGCTTGCATTGCTTTTTGTACCTCCTAGTACATGTTTTCTATTTTAATATGCATCTCTACTGAGCGGACAGTGGACACATTATTAATCAATTTGCAGAAGGAAAGGATGTGTAGTTTTACCTATGTTACTACAGCGTTGATATTAATACCAACTAATCAATTTCCTTCTCTATTATATTATATCCCTAAAGGTATAATATTTTTCACTATATTTCGAACATAAATCACTTACAAGTAAATTCTAACTTTATTGTTTCTTACTGCGCGATGTAGCTCAAACTCAGAGATATTAAACTTTGCTGACAAATGTTTTATGAAAGATGATTTGGTACGTGCATTAGCTTGATACCCATTCAGCTTAGCATATTTCTTAAGGTCAGACTTCGCAGTCATCAAGTATGTGTCCATGTCTATACCTCTGTAGCATCATCAATTAGTTCATCAACCGCTGCTTGTTGCTCAAGATAAATAGCGTTACTTGCTATAACTCTTTGCTGTAATTCATAGTAGAGTGGTGCTAAGTAAACCTCACGCCATTTATCACGTTTGATCTTTTTGATACAATTAATAATATGCTTGGTGTCCATAGTGTGAATATCTCTAATAGTACCATCAGCAGATGGCCATTTATTACTCATTACTAATAACTCTATTAGTTGTTTAAAGTCTTTTAACTTCAGTCTTGGTTTTTTCGCCATATGATTTCACCTTTCTCATCAAACTGTGGAAAGCCATTATAATTACCATCTAAATAGTCAGAATAACTCAAAATTAGAGGATGTTCCACGAGTCTATTCTCTTGACCGTCAATAAAGAATACATATGCCCATGCCCATTCTGTGTACATCCACATTTCAATCTCATCTGGCTTGATAAAATACCATTTCGAGATGTGGTCACGCCATTTATCAGGGTCTTCTTGGAACTCTGCCATCAACCATCTCCATCTAGCCTGTTCCAGGTGAGCAGGTATTACGATACTAGCAGTATATTCGCGATCTTTACTAATATATTTCCTATACCTACGATTGATATTAGGTGGAAAGATATCATTATGATCCCTGGTGATAGTATCTGCTCCATCTTGAGTACTAGATTTATGAGTATTTAGCATTTTTTCGTAGATAGAGCGGTATTTAGCAGCCGTATTTGTGTAAATACTACGTGCTTTACCTTTGTCACTGCGTGGTTTGTACTCACCACGCATACTACCGACATCAGATCTAGGCTTTCTAACCTTCTTAGTAGTATCAATACCCATTCTTTCTAATTCTTTAAGTAATGCTTCTTTACTTTTCAATAATTGTTACCTCCGTCTTTTATTAAACATATTATTAGTCCTCCTTCAGTAGACCTGGGTCTAACACTGGTTTGGGTCTTGGTGGATACTTAACCCGCTCCTTCTGTGCATTAACTAACTGACCGCGTCGTCCTTGCAGCCCAAGTATACATTGATACTTGCTAGCCTCTTCCGCTGTCTCAAATTCAGTTGCTTCCTCAATATCAGCTGTCACTTTAGCACCTGATACATACACATCTCTTTGGATATCTCTGTTTTTACCAACATTAACGCGTTTAGTCTTTAACTCACCATCTTGTACAACATACATGTTGCCTAATTTTACTAAATAACTCATAAGTCCTCCTTAATGTGACCAGTCGACATACTCAATGTCTGTTAATGGTAAATACACGATCATGTCATTCTCACGTTTGACCTCAAACTTAATAAACAATGTATCTTTAAACTCGATACGATGTAGTGGATCAGCTACTAAATCTTTGTAGACGCCTTTACGAATAGACTTGTCCTTCATGTGTAGCTTCATAGTAAAGCCTGCCTCTTTTACAGAGGGTAAGCGCATCAAGTCAAGCATCTTATCGTTAATAGGCTGTAACTTATTTGTAGGACCACCCGTAGCTTCTACTACAAACATTTTATTCTTCATTCTCGTCCTCCGTATAGTCTTCACAATCATCCATCATAGCTTCACGCTCTTCTAAATATACATTCATCAGTATAGCATCTAAATCATCCTCAATGTCCTCTTCTATGTTGTCATTGTTATACTGTTCAGCTAAGGCTTCAGCCTCCTCAAAACTCATGACACCTGACACTTGTGCACCAGTGGCTACGTTGATCACGTAGCCAGTGTCCTCTAATTGCGGATAACTAACCGCTCTAAATTTAGCGGTTGCCATATAGCACCGCCATCTGCTTTTCTAAAGACTCTAAGAAGGTGCGTATTTTATAAAATGCACCAAACCGTAAACTCTTTTGATAGGCAAAGTAGTCTTCCCACTTCTGTTTGTCTTCATCAGTTTTAGACTCAAAATACCATTCACTAGGTAGTGGATGCTGTTGTCTATACTCGTCCATTAAACGACTAGTAGTGTCGTAGCCCCATTTGTCAACTAAGTCACTAATTGTTAAGAGTAGTTTACCATACGCTAGTTTACCATTATTACGCAATAAATGGTCAATCTCACTAACTTTAGTTATAACAAAATTATAAAACTCTTGTGATACATGGTGCTGTTTGATCGTACGTGCTTTAAACATCATTAGAAAGTTTGATGTTAGCCGAGTAAAGTCTTTGTCATAAAAGTTCTGCTCATTATTTGCAACATCATAAAGATGCTGTAAATTCTTGAACCCATACGCATAACATCTAGCTGGTAAAGCTGCACTCTCTAACGTCGTTGCATAGATCTGTCTTATCAGATCATCATGTTCTTTCTTCATAAGTCCTCCTTAGTATGAACTCTGTAAAAACTCAGCAAACTTGCGCAGTTGATCGCGCCCATAATTAAGTCTACTCGTAGTACCAATGACTTCGCCAGTTGTTAGTGTCACCTGGTAAATCTCATTGTAGCTACCTTTACGGTAGTGCACTAAAAAGCGAGTGCCCACTATAGTCTCTTCATAAGTGAGCTCTAGCTCATCAAGCATTTCCTTGAATGTGAGTATATTGCCATTTAAGTCTTTCTTGAGGATGACAAGATACCCTTCTTCTAGAAAGTCAGTAACAATATTATTCACTGTTTGTTTACTTAAACAATGATATTGCTCAAATTCCGCAAAGTTTTCATAATCAGCACCAACGAACTGCTTGAATATGTCCTTTATCTCTTCATATGGCTTTTTAGTCATCTCGTCTTCACCGCCATCATAGAACTTCACTAGTCTTGGTTTTACTTTAGTTTTCATAGTTTGCTTATTCATGATCTAACATTAGTCCATGTAATCCCATTACAAACTCATTATAAGCATCGTAACCAATACTAGTTATTTGACTTATAATAGCGTCTACTGTACTAGTATTACGCGCGTTATTAATATCATCGCGATCTAGTAAGTCTATAATAGCTTTTAATACTGTGTAGATTAATTCAGTCTCAGTATTACTAACTAATGGTGTTGTCATAGTTTTACTGTTCATCAAGCAGACTATGTCATCTAACCATGTTAATGTACCTACTGAGAATAATACATCTTCATCGTCTACCATTGTTGCTACACGAAATAGCAAGTTCTCATCAGGTGAACGCTCTTCTGACTCATAGTCAATATCACCAATAAGTTCTATTAACTTAAGTTCTATTAGTAGTGTCATAAATTTAGTAACTACACCTGCATTACCTGATGGTAACTCGACACGTTTTGTTTCTAACACGCGATACATTTTACCATCAAAACCACTAAATTCGCTGTCTTTGTAAATTATAATACTTGTTTTCATTTTTAGTCCTTTCTGTTCATTATGAACACGTAATTTACTTCATCAAAAGTAGCATACCCAGTTACAATGTAATTATTCACATTTTCTGTGGAACCATTTGTATCTAAGTCGATGAACTTTAATACATCTAATGCAACAACAAAATTACTTTCTAGCACAAATACCACTTGTTTGTCGTAAATAATTCTTATTTCAATGCTATCCCACAAATTATGTCCTTCATCAGTTTCAAAGAAGTCTACAAATGGCTGATTGTTAACAATTATTGGATTATCTACTGGTTTCATAGTTAGTCCCAACCTTCTATTTCGCGGAATAAGTCAGTTAGAGTATCTATGTCGTCTTCCACAACTACCCATTCTAGGTTACCTAGTACTACATACAATAATAGTATATCTTGGTTCATGCATCTATCAGGTACATAGTGTATAATAGGTGCATCAGGTGCTAACATGGATGCGTTCATCACTTGGAATTCAAACTTGCGATCAATTAGTAAATTAATTACATCTTTAATACTTTGTGGATCATCTAGATGACTTGCTTCAAACTCTTCTAGTTCTTTTACTTCTTCAGGCGATAGAGTCTTTTCGTACTTTTCTTTCATTGGTAATTCCTCCTTTAGTTTATTTACGTCTTAGCGTAATATAGATACATGTGATAAAATAATTAATTTGAAAATGAGACATAATCTTAAATAGAGATTATAGAAAATGAATAATTATTGTTATACTGCATATATATCTACATATTGCATATATGCATATAGCGTATAGTGTATATATGGTATATAGAATAATTAATTATTTTCTAAAATTGATTATTTAGAGTATTATTCATTTTCAAATTAATATTCTATTGACTAGAGTCAATTTAGACCATTTTTGACCTTATTTCATTGAACTTTCAATTGTAAACAACGCAATTAACAAATCATCAAGTCGATCCCAATAAATAGTAACAAGTGTGTCATTTATGTAAGTAAAACCGTAGTCACTCACACAGTCTGACACATCTCTGTTATTGGGGTATTTACGTATTAGTTCATCGAGTTGCATATAAGTCATAGCGTCATCTTCTGTTAACTCAATTTGTTGAGACACAAGAATGCTATTACCATTTTCACCGCTTTCAAGTATAACCTTACTCACTTCAATCATGTGTGACCCACTTTCTGTACTTTATGTACTTTAGTTTATGTAGCTTATGTACTTTATGTACTTTAAGAAACGAGAAAAAACAGCAAAAAGAGGTTATTCACCTCTTAGTGCTTTTAGGTAATTCTCAATTTCGAGTGCTTTTTGTTCACGTTGTTCAGGTGTTAACCCACTTGGATCGACGAACTTGGGTTTTGCGACATAACGTGATTTTGCGATTTCCTTAATTTTGTCAATTTGACTTTGGAGTGAGTCTACCTGAGCTTTTTCCTCTGGTGTCAACGTGTATGAACCACTTGATGTCACTTGTTTACCTGATACTTCGACATTATTGTCACCTTCTTTGAGTTTACTCAAAGATATCCACTTAGCACCGTTGGAACCTTCCAACCCTTGAATTTTGATAACTTCGTTACCTGGTCCTTTTGTAGCTTGATCGACTCTAGTTAGTTTAATCCCATTGCAGAATACGTCTTTACCTTTTCTAGTTAATTTCAACATGATATTTTTGTACCTTTCTACTTATATAGTATATATATAAGATTTTGTAATTTTATAGAATTATTGACTTTCTACATATGAAGACATTTGAAATATATTGAAATTTATAAACCCGCGAGATTATACTTACCGGTATATAAATAGTTTTAGTAGGTTGCTAGCTAATTTTCAAGTGAATACTTACCTATGTACCTGAATATACCAGGAGCTATCTTGCTATGTACTCACCTTGCTACGAAAGTACGCACTTGAATTATATTACGCGCGCACGCATTCCTTATTATATATACGCGCACGTGTAGTAATTTTTAAAATTTTTAATTGACTATTTTCAAGAATAGTAACAAACTCAGCTACTATTTGAGATATAATATAAAGAGATAATATTTAGTTATATACATAAGGATGGTGACACTATGACTAAAACTGAACGTGAAGAAAAAGAATACAAGAGTCTATTTACAGATGAACGATATGCTAAAAGAGCATGGAAGCAAATCATCAATAAATCGTTGCAGTCGGATGCTGCTGTATTGCCAGATTTTATAGACCATGCTGGTAACACGACGCCACAAAGTGAAATATATCAAAAAGCTATGGAAGCAGTAAGACGACGTTTAAAAGCCGAAGGTCTTGATCGTGAGCCGATGAAAGCAGAAATTATTGTTGAAGCCTCTATTATTAGAGCTGCTTTTGACACGAATGTATTAAATGTTATATTAGACCGTACTGCTGGTAAAGTAAAAGAGGAAATTAGTATAGGCACTGGTGTCTATGAAGACTTAAGTGATGAAGAGCTAGAGGTCTTAATGGAATATAGAAAACAACAGAAATTGGCTGCGCCTAAAGGTGATGAAAATGCGTAGCCTTTTTGATTTGCAGCAAGAGTATGGTTATGTGTTATTGACTACTGAAGAAGTAAAGTCAATACGTGAGCATACATTGTCTTGGGAGAGCCTCGAAGGAGAGGTAATCATCAGGAAGTGTTTGCGATCGTACCCAGCCTATTTACAAGCAGTTAACTACGGCTATATAATCACGCCGTTTCATTACAGTATGGCTGCTAACTTGCAGCGAGAGTTTGAGCGTGGACCTAACCCTAGACCAGGTATGGAGAAGATGGTGGACAGGTCACATGAGTATGATCCTAGTAAACCTGACTATAGACGGCAACCATATGGACTGATTTTATTGTCGGCGCCGCCTCAGGTCGGTAAATCATTAACTATTACTGAGTCATTTCAGTCTTGGCTATTAACTAAGTATCCTAGACTTGGCGTGTTGACATTAGGCTATGCGTCAGACTTTGCGGCTAGGTTTGGTCGACGTAATCTTGACAAATTTACTGAGTATGCTCCGAGACTTACACATGGACGAGTAAAAGTGCATGATAAAGTACAGTCTAGAGATGAGTGGGAAACTATGGTGTTAGACCAGTCATCTAGGCTTTTCATAAATACTAATGGTGGTATGTCTTCTGCAGGGTTTCGAGGCGTCGTTACTGGTAAAACTGGTAATGTTGTCGTCATTGATGACCCGATTAAGAATATGCAGGACGCTATGTCAGAGGTTATGGTTGAGGGTAATATTGAGGCCTTCATGTCTACAGTTGAGACTCGTCTTTTAGGTAACCCTGGTAGCCTATGTATTGTGATGGCAACTAGATGGGTGACAAATGATTTGATTGGGTGGCTAAGACGACATAGAAAAGAGTATATAGTCGGTGATTATAATTATGCCGCACTAATAACTGAGACTAATATTGATAAAGACCCTTTGAAGAGGTCGATTGGTGAAGGTATATGTCCTGAGATGGGCAAGCATAATGAGTGGGCACAAGGCATTAGAGACTCTTACTTAGCTGGTGAAGGTGCTCACGTATTTAACTCGATGTTCCAAGGTGAACCAAGTAATGAGCAGGGCAATCTATTTAAAGCCGACAATTGGCAAGAGTATGAGATTGCTAAACACTGGCCAATTAAAGGTGCTCCTAACCGAGATGAAATGCTGAAAAGATTTGACAGAATATATTTGTCAATAGATGCTACGTTTAAAGATAGTATGACAGCCGACTTTGTTGCTATGGAGGTCACTGGTATTAAGCAAGGCAATAGCTACTTGCGCTATCTAGTACGAAAACAATTAGACTTACCTGACACAATCGATAAGATGCTGGAGGTACTAAATAAGTTTCCTGAAATTGAGGTTATTTACATTGAAGATAAAGCTAATGGACCGGGTATTATTTCTGTCATAAGAAAATGGCGTAAAAAACTTGGCATTCCTGACCGAGACTTCCCGAGTGTTATAGGCGTTGAGCCAAGTGGTAGTAAATATGCTAGAGCTCAAGCAGCGTCTGTTTTCCAAAGAGACGGTAGATGCTTTATACCACGTGAACCAGATGCACATTTGCTATCGTCTAAAGATGACTTTGTGTGGGAAGAGGATGGACTAAGCTACGCATTGTGTTACAAGCAAGAGCTTGGCACATTCCCATTTGCTGGCAATGATGACTTAGTTGATGCCTTTTCACAAGGTATCAATAAATCAATTGGTATATTAACTGGAGTAGAGAAACCTACTAAGCAGCCTGTGCGTTTTAGTAGATATACTAACTGGTGGCCTGAGATGGAGCGAGACTATAAAGCACTAACTAGTGAAGAGGCTAAACGAGATTTTATTAGGATGCATGGAGCCAATATTAAATGGAAACCTAAAGATGAGGGTGGTACATATGGCGCAGTATAATAAAGAGAAGGAGCAGGAATATGAGCGAAGGTACGGTACGTAATAGCCGAGTAGAGTTATATCTCGGTGCTATTAATAAAACATTACCATATGAGAATACTCAAGAAGAGAGTGAGTTAGTTGGACTATGGGATCTTAAGTTCCAAGCAGCTAAGGCTGAGTTTGATAAAGGTCGAATAACTCCCGCTAAGTTGGAAATCTGGCGAAATGCTTATTTTGGTGATTTCTTTCAGTTAGATGAACAAGGTGCTCAAACTACTGAAAAAATGAAAGCTTTAAAAAAGGTAGCATATGAATTAGTTGAAAGTAAAGTAATTTCGATGTTACCTGGTCCTAGAATGAGTCCTAGATATTATAGTGACATTTTGGTTGTGAATGCTACAGAAGCATTGATTAATCACGAGATTGACCGAATGTTATCAGAAGAGATGCATGATGAGAGTGAACACTCTTGCTTAATCGATGGTACTACATGGCTAAAAGTTGAGTGGGATCCATTCGATAACACACATGAACGTAGCGGTATGCCTAAAGTAATTAATTGTCCAATTGATACGGTTTATCCTCAACCTGGTATACATGATTATAAAAAATTAGAGTATATCTTTGAGGTTAAAAACTTAACAATAGCTACTATTATGGACTTATATGATCGATATGTACAACCAGAAAGTGATGGCGATTTAGTTGAAGTGATAGAGGTCTATTATCTAAATGTCAATAGAGTGGTTGGTCACTTAGTATATACTTCAGGTAGTCGTATCGTGTTGTCTAACGATATTGAGTGGGGCATGCGTAAAATTAGAAAATGTTCTTCTTGTCAGAGTATAGTACGAGTTGAAGAAAAATGTCCAATTTGTGGTAATGAACACTTTTATTATGACTCAGTAGAAGAAGAGCTGTTAGATGATGACTTAACTTATATTGAGAACAAATTTAGAAGTGGCGAAAGCGATAAACGAGAAGAAGATGCTGATCAAGAAAACGGTATTAAGACTATTAAGAAAGGTACTAAAATACCATATTATTTAGTTAGACAATTACCGTTTGTTCCTAAGCGAACTATTAAAGTACCAAAAGAGATGTATGGTATTTCAGAAGTAGCCTTAGCTTTAGAAGCACAAGACAGCGCTAATAAATTATTAAATAAAGCGGAAGCTAAATCAGCTAAGTCTAAGACTTATGTCACTAAGATGAAGAACACTAACATTGATGATGAAGATAACGAAATCACATTCATTGAAGTAGAAGATGCTTCTGAAGGTCAAGCTATCCAAGTCAAACAAGTGGTTGCTGATATTAGCGAAGAGCTACATATGGTAGACATATTATATGGCAATGCTAAATCTGCACAAGGTGTTACAGATACTGATCAAGGTAAAAAAGACCCTACCGCTAATTCTGGTAAAGCTAAAGAGATGCAGTTAGTAGCTTCTGAACAAAGACAAAGTTCATCTAAGACTCAACGTAATACAGCATATGCTGGTGTATATGAGTTAATCTTCAAATACTTATTAGCTTATTCTGATGAACAGCGTTCATTTGTAGCGTTAATGCCAGATGGTACTTATCGTGAAGAGGTTTGGTCTAAGTATATGTTTTTAGCAGAAGATGAAAAGACTAAAACTAAATATTATCGTGATGATTTTGCATGGTCAGTTGATACAGTAGCTTATATCACTAAAGACCGTGAAATGATGTGGCAACTAATTGACCGCGACTTCTTAAACGGTACTACCGGTTCTGCTATCGATCCTCAGCGTGCATTATTATTGTATTGGCATATGAAAGACCAACAAGGTTATCCAACAGCTAAATTTGCTATCAAGTTCTTAGAAGAAGCAAGTAAGCATTTACCATCACAAATTGAGCAAGCTTTAATGAATAACCCAGAAGCTGTAGAAATGGCATTGAGCTATATTCAAGACTTACAAAGTGGTAAGTTAACAACTGCTGGTGGTCAAGCTCCTGGTGGTGGACAAGCTGGTGGTGCTAGAGATGGTGCCGGTAAAGCTAATAATGGTCAAACTCATGACCAACAGCAAGGTAAGACTAACGCTAAACAACAAGCACAAACGGAGGTACAGAAAACATGAAAATAAATGCTAATAACGATGTATCATTATATCGTGGTGAAGCTGGTGCAATTGACTATAAAATAAGTCAACGCACTGATTACTATGTACCATTTCTTATTTCTAGCGATAGAATTGAACCAATGGTGTGTATAACAATTGGTTCAACTCGGCGTGAAACTAAGAACATAGTTAGTAAGCAATTTTGGTTAGAATTAACTGATGTGCCTAAGTTCTCTCAGACTGTAGTTAGTGACTTAGGTCAAATTAACGATGATACTTTAACTACTACTGAATTATTAAAAGCCTACTTAGTTGATTTAATCGAACCTGGTACTTTATATCAGTTCACATTAAAAAGTGAAGTAGAAGCAAGTAATTCACAATTACATTTTGCATATTCAGTAATGGTAGACCTTACTGAAGTTGTACATATTGATGACTATGATTTTATTGTTACTATGACAATTGAGTCAATTGATACATTAGACATGGTTAATACTGATTACTACTACCAAATTGAATTAATGAATACTGAACCTATGACTCAACATATTATCAACTTCTTCACAGCTAACCCATTATTGATTAATAAGTTACCTACTGCTTATACTAATGATGAAACTGGTGTTGCAGCTTATCTAACTGAATGTATAACACTGATTAATAAGTTCGACCCTAATCATTGGGGTTATAGAATTAATGATCCGTTTACAAGTCCAGTAGCTAGTGTTGATCTTGTTCAAATGCTTCAACCACCAAGAAACTTTACAGTAATCTCAGTTATTAAGTAGGTGAGAGTATGAGTAAATTATACGCTTCGATTAATACTAGTTTAGTAGACCCTGAGTTAGAAGCTAAAGTAGACCTCGAAGTTAATACTGAGCCAACACAAGTAGATGTTCCAAAAGACTTGTATGCGGCTATCTCAGTTACAGCTCCGATTTCAGTAGATGCTAAAGCTGCATCTACTGAAGGTCAGACTTTTGCACCAGTAGCACCAAATAGACTATACACTCAAGTAATTCCTGAAAAGCCAGCTATCTTAGCACAAGAGAGAATATTTGTTTATGTGCCTAAAGTAGCACCAAATATAGCTGGTATTGCTAAATTCAAGTCAGAGCACTTTATAGTAAGTAATGGCGAAGTGTTGCTTAGACAAAGCTACTTGACACAATTAATATTGTCTAACTTAATTGCGTTAGATATAATCTTGGTAGTACCAGTCTTACCAGCAACCGGTGTAGAAAATCGTATTTATTTTGTACCAGCTAGCAGTACAGTATGTAATGGTTATGTTTGGGATATTACAACTAGTACTTGGTTATCATTAGGTACTATAGAGCTTAATCTAAGTAATTATTATACTAAATCACAAGTTGATACATTGTTAGATGAAATTGACTTAACTACTTATTATAACAAAACACAAGTTAATAGTCTATTAAGTAGTTTGAATGAGAACTTTGCTAATTACTATACTAAACTACAAGTTGATCAGTTTATGGAAAATATCAGCTATGAGTTACAAAACTATTACGATAAAGCTACTATAGATAATATGTTGGCATCAGTTAGTGTAGACTTAAGCAACTATTATACTAAGTCAGAAATTGAAAACTTATTAGCTTCGGTGACAGTCGATTTAAGTAATTATTACACTAAAACCCAAGTACAAACTTTAATAAATAATATTGCTGAAAATCGAGCATTATACGTATTTAGCAATTATGCAAGTGCAAATAATGCAGGTTTATTAGATGGTCAGTATGCATTAATTGTTACTGAAACAATAGAAGTATAAGGAGAAGAATATGGAACCTACTTTAAAAGAAGATATGTTGAAGCTAACCAAAGATGAGATAGCTTCACGGTATGTAACAGCTATTAGTACTATTGAGAGCAAAGACAATGAAATTAGTACTCATAAAACTAGAATAGCTACCTTAAATGATGAATTAAAATTAACTAAACAACAATTAGAAGCTAGTAGTAAAGTTAACCAAAAACATGTTAATGAATTACAAGCATGTGTTGTTTTGCAAGGTCAGTTTAATGAATTAGCAGCAGATCGCCAAGAACTCTTATTAACTATAGGTGAATTATTAGATATTACAGAAAGTCATTTTAAGAATATGTCGTCATCTATTAATACAGCCTACAATAGTTTCAATGTACTTAGAGTTAGAGCTGAAAGAAAATGGCTTCCACCAAAAGAAGAGGATGGTGAAAAATAATGGGAACTCGTACAATAGTAGATTTAGTTCAAAAGGTTACTACGTTTAGTAGTGATAATACTAGATATGTTCGTACACATGTCAAAGCAGTTGATGGTTTGTTAGGTGGTGATGGTTTATTAGATATGGCATTATTACCTACTAGTTTAAAAAGTGGACTTAAACCAATTGGTGCATTAGTTTGGTCAGCTTCAGTTTCAGCACTTAATACGTTCGATGCTATCTGGGGTGATACTGGAACTTTTGATTCAGGTGATGGAGTATTTGTTGGTGATTTTGTCATAGTGGACTCATCGCTTACTAATAGTTTTACAGTATCTAGTGGCCATATTATAACTAATGGTGATGATGGTGGTGGTCAAATTGTTGGTACTGGTGCTGAAGTTATTCAATTAGAAAAGAATGACTGGGTAGTTTATATGGGTACTGATGGAACTACTAAACTATGGCAAATAGTTAATCATACTTATCCATTAGTTACCGCTGTTTCATCAGGTCTTATGAGTGCTGCCCAATATACTAAACTTGCCGGTTTAGAAAATTATAACCATGCTACTGATGGGGCTGATGTCACATTGACAGCTAATGGTGTTCAAAAGATAGCTGGTATTACAGTTAACAATTTAGGGCATGTAACTTCAGTATCATTAGAAACTATCCAAGATGGTGATCAAACTCAAAAAGGTATTATACAATTAGCTACTCAAGAAGAAGCTAGAAGTTCAACAGCTTTAACTACTAAAGCCGTATCAAAAGAACGTGTCATTGACATCATGAAATATTTTGAAGCTATTAAATTATATGCAGAATACGCTACAGCTGTAGATAATCTAGCAGCTGCAAATGGTTCGTTTGAACATGGTGAAGGAGCGTTAGTGCTTATTAAATCAGGTACAGTTGAAATTTAAGGAGGCCTAATATGGCTACAGCACTGTTAGTAGAATTAAATAGAAAGGCTACTAGTTTCGGCGCTACTAATTCACGACTCTATTTACGTGCGCATTGGTCACATATCGATGGCAAACCAGATACTTATAACCCAGCTGCGCATGATGCTACTCATGATACACATAACGATGGAAGATACTTAGCATTAACTGCAAAAGCTGCAGATAGTGAAAAGCTTGATGGCTTAGATAGTACAAGTTTTGGAGTTAGCTTTGGTGATAGAACAAATACTGCTACAACCACTGCTGCTTTTATAACACTATTGGACTCTTGGGGTATGTTTGGTTATAAACATGCCTTCTGTAAATTTACGTGGAGTTATGCTGGAAATGCTGATATAACTGATATAGCTACTTCAGGTTCTGTGGAAATAGCTGGCGCTATTTGTGAAACCTGGGTTGGCTCAGATGCAACTAAGATGATTAGACTTATTTGTCCAAATACAGGCTCAGGAAATGCTTACAGAGAATTTATTTATAACGACCAGGGTTCTAGTTATTCACCTGGCTGGAGAGAAGTTTGGAATAGTAGAACATTGACCAATCTTAATCAGCTAACTAATGGACCGGGTTATATAACCGCTAATCATACTCATGGCAATATAACAAGCGATGGCAAGATAACTACTGCTATAACCAAAGCTGCTGGGGATTACCTGGTAATATCAGATACATCAGACGGTGGTAAGTTAGGAGTAGGCATAGTGTTAGGCTCAGCAGACGGAACATACCTAGACAGGGCAGGTAACTGGTCTGCGCCTTCAGTGGCTGATGATGCTATAACAAATGCCAAGCTAGACAACATGCCTGCATATACAATAAAAGCTCAGACAAGTACTGCAGGAAATCCACAGGACGTTTCATGGACAAACTTCTTAGACTTAGTAGGAAGTACTTATGATAGGCTTACAGTAACAGCGGCAGAAAAGGCTACGTGGAATGCAAAACTTGGACCTTCTGATAAGGCAGCAGATACCGCATTGTTCGATGGCATAGGAAGTACAAGGTTTATATATGGTAAAAATTCATCTGGCTCTAATACTTTAAACGCTACACAGAATGTATATGAAGAACCACAATACAAATCAGGTTTCTGGGAAGTTACTGGCGCAGCATTTATGCCTGATACTGAATGGTATTGGGGACTTACTACAGCGCATACAAGCAACAACGCTTCATATAACTATTCAGGTCAGATGGCATTTAAAAACGGTAGTGGCGGCGATGCTGTATATTTAAGAGGTATTAATGGTGGCACACCGACTGATTGGAGAAAGATACTTACAGACGGCAATGTAATAGGTGGAGCTACAACGATACTTGCGGATAACTTAACTGCTTCTAGAGCACTTATATCAAATGCTTCAGGCAAAGTCGCGGTGAGCTCAGTAACTTCAACTCAATTAGGTTATTTAGTAGGCGTGACCTCTGCGATACAGACACAGCTTAATAATAAATCTAATACAGACCACACACATACTTTTGCTAGTTTAACAAGTAAGCCTACGACTATAGCTGACTTTGGTATAACAGATTTTCAGAGTAGGAATTCTTCAAGCGCACTCAATCCTGCAAATACCACAGTTAATGCTATCGGTTATGCAAATTCAATATCATTGTTTGGACAAAGTGATGGTGGTTTATATGTGTCTGCATATAGTTCAGCATGGCAACATCAAATCTTTGGTGATTTCAGAACAGGTCAAATAGCAATACGTGGTAATAACAGTGGAACATGGCAACCATGGAGAACGGTTTGGGATAGTAGCAATTTAACAAGTGTAAATCAATTGTTTTCAGGACAGCTAGCTGTAACAACACACGTAGCTGATGCAGATGCTTATTCATTAGAGCTTAACGCACCAGACGGAACTATAGGAGAAATAAGCTTAAGGTTCCATCAGTCAAATAAGTTCTATAACCAAATAAGAAGTACATCAGCTGGCTTCAAGTTTACTCAAGGTCATAATGCAACAACTATGCCAGTTACAGCACTAAGATTTATATCAGAACAGGCAACTGGTACAGCGCCATTCACAGTAGCATCAACAACACTTGTAACTAATTTAAATGCTGATTATTTAGAAGGCCAGCATGGAAGTTACTATGACCATAGAGCATATACAGATAACACAAATTATCTAGGTGGTTACTATACATCAGGCGGTTTAGAAAAGCCAAACAATGCTGCGTTCGGCTCAGGTAAGTTAAAAGTAGCAATGCTAGGCGGCTCTAACTTAGGATTTGGCGGTACATATAATGATGTGCTATGGATAAGCACATATAGTGGCGGAGATGTTAAGTCTTCTCATGCATTGGTATTTGATAAATATAGCTCAGATGTATACGTATCAGACCAAGACTTTGACAGCGCTTCTTGGGGAACTGGCCATAAGCTATGGCATTCAGGTAATGATGGCTCAGGCTCAGGCTTAGACGCTGATATGCTTGACGGTTATCACATTTCTACAAGCGCAACAGCTAATACAGTAGTTGTCAGAGATGCTAACAACTATATCTATGCTAACTATATCAACTCAAACCGTGGCAATGAAAGTTCAGCTGCTGAATCATATATATACGATAGTGGCGATGGTTGGATGCGTAAGAAGACTGTTGCAAATGTTAAAACCGAATTATTCACTTCTGCCACATTTACAGGAACAACAACAATAGCAGGTCTATTGAGTGGAAGTTCACTTACTACGGGTAATTCACAAATACTTAATGCAACATCTTCTATAATTTATTTTGGTAACCCAAATACACCTATAGTCCATGAAGGTACTACACATACATTCAATGCAAGCGGACTAGCAGACTTTGCAATAGGTGATGTATCGGGTAAAAACAGAATACAATCTTATGCATCAGGCGTACCTATTAGATTTTTAAACTCAGCTAATGGCTACTCTAACATAGCAGTCGATGATGTCTACTTAGACGGCGCTAATTCTTTACAGGCAACGTTAGATGCCTTAAATACAGGGATATATAGTTATGCAGGAACTGCTTATACTCCTACCCTAAGTCAAAAAGATATCATGATTAGATGCACATCTGTCATAGGCAATGTTGCTATTACATTACCACCAAACTCAAGCGTTGCATTTCCAGTTGGAACTGAGATTCATATAGCTCATATGAGTGCTTATGAAATCACTATAGCATATGGATCAGGCGTTTCTATATATAGCGAAGGCAGTACATCAGCAAATGCTGGTAAGAGAAGAATCAATGCAAGAAACCAAGTAGTAACTGCTAAGAAAATATCAACAGACACATGGCTATTATTCGGAGCACTTAAATCATAAGGAGGTTTATATATGCCAATTGCAGGAGTAACAGCAAGTCAAATAACAGTAGAACCAGTATTAGTGTGCGAATGGGTGTATGATGCAGATGAGTCAGATAGCCCTGCATACGGAGATTTATATGTAACATTAAATGATTATGACCTGAACGAAGGCGATGCTAATGATATGTATATGGTAGGCCTATGGCTTAATTCGGAATACCCGTCAGATGGTTATTCAGAAGGCGATTATGCAGTTGTAAATAACTATTGGATGAGGCTATATAATGTATTCACAAAATCTTGTTGGTATGTGTGAGGTGATTGATATGGACTTAATACAAGCATTAAAAGACAAACTAATCGAATTGAATTATAGTGAGGCAGTCATAACTTCAGCAAGTTATGTCGGTTCAAGCGTCCTAGTAAATGATTATGCAGATGTTGATATTAAAGTGGTTTGCAAAAACTTGCCGCTAGATTTTAGAAGAGTTATAATTGTATTAGAAGAAGCAAAGTATGATGTTTTATTTATGGAAGAAGGGTACTTTAATAAGTGTTTAAACTTTGAGAATAGCATAATAACAAATCAACTATACAATTATTTTTATAGTTTAGATAATACTTTTTATGGTGAACCGACAATATTTGATATGTTTGCACATAGAGATAAATACTTAAATCTTATAAAAGAGCACTATTCTACAAGGTATTCTATCAACAAACTTAGACCTTCGATTGGTAAAACTTTTGTCCATTACTATATTATACTTAAGATGTATGAGAACAACTCGACTGAAATAACTGAAGAGATAAAAAGAGACATAGCTATGCTTTATAGTGGCAACGAAGAATGTTTAGGACTTATAATTAATATTGCTGAACAGATAAGTAATATTTAAGAAAGAGAAGGTGTGCAATGAAAACTAAGAACAAGATTGCCTATGGGATAGCTGGTTTACTAGCCTTTCTTCCACTAACTATTTTAGTAATATTTCAGAGTATATTCGCACTAGAGGCTAGCTTCGACTCGAAGCTAGTCATCAACGCGGATGAAATGACTATAGTTGATATTATTGTTTATGACAATTATAACAACGATATTACTGAGTTAATGGAAGTAAGAGGTGAAGATTTTGCACCAGTTATATATTCGATTATTGAGGCTACTACCGAGTACGTGATTATTGATTTTCATGGCGGTGAGATAGCAGAAGAACAGATAAAAGTATCTAATATTCAATTTGTTATGGCAGATGATACTAAGACTGAATTATTAAATGGTATAGTATATCTAAAGTTTCAGAAGGTAGCTATGGAACCTACTGATGTTAATTATGCTAGAGATGTTTGGTTACGAGATTTTATCGAAGATATGCGCATAATCTATAAAGCACATTTCGAAGAACCAGTAGGTACAATCTCATATGTCTGGGTTAAGATCATAACAGCTTCTATTGGAACTATTATAGGTATTGCTACAGTAGCCTTAGTTATTCTACGTAAGAGTACTAAAGCTTTAGTTAAAAGATATTGGCGTGTTGCAGTATTGGTAGCATTGATTGAAGGTACTATAATTTTAGGACTAATTACATGGATCGTAGCTGATATCTTCCAAGTGTTTGCTGCAGCTACTGTTGGCTGGATAATGTTCTTAGGAACTGAAAAATTAGCCATCATAAAAGGCTATATTGAAACTTCGACTTTACCGTCAAGTACAACCATCTTATCGGATGCAGAGAAATTAGATATAACTGCTAATGTTGAAGCAATAGTAGCTAAGTTTAAGAGGTAATAATATATGACTACTCGAGATAGATTTAACAAAATAGCAGACTTCTTAATTCAGAGTCTAAGTCTTATAATCTTTATAGTCTCTGTTGGTATATTGTTCGTAGTTATGTTCATCACTTTACCAGAAGATGTAGACTGGCGAGACATGATCAAGCAACCAGAGAACTATTCGCTAATTATAATTACTATTGTACTTAACATTCAGATTAAATTGTTAGGTGGTAATCTTACTAAAAGCAAGTATCATCAAAGCAACGAATATCAATTTGCTGAAAATGTCGATGGCAAAACTACTGGTGAGCTTCTTAAAAATCAAAGTAAGTTTATTGAGTTTAATGCTAGACGAACTGTTAAGAATAAAGAAGCAGCACGGTATGAATACTTAAGCGATCATGGTTATAAAACTATAGATCAAGTTAGAGACGATATTGCTAATATCAAATATACACGTAGAGCGTATAAACAGTCTAAAAAAGCAGATAAATACTCTAAGTATACGTTTGAGCTACATGATCAGTTAACACAGTACAAAAAAGCACCTAAGGTATTAAAAGGTTACTTCAAAGTTAAATATACTTCAACTGTTATACATAGAACATTTTGGAATTATATAACTCAGTCAACTTTTAAAAAAGGCAAGCGTGTGTTAGAGTCATATAGACCGGCTGGTAAAGCAGGCACAATATTTCAAACAATATTGATGTCTGGTATTACATCTATACTAGCTATTCAAACATTCAAGTTTGGTTATGATCCAAGTAAATTTCCAGTATTTATGGCTATGCTAGGTACTATTGCTGTAAACTTCTTAACTGCAATTATCTTAACTTTGATTAAGCTAAAAGAAATACCAGCCTTCGTTAAGAACAAGTTTAGAGAACTTAATGAGTTTAGGCAAGAGCAAGGTTTATCTGATGCTACTTTCTTAGATGAAGCAGCTAAAGATTTAGCTAAACAAATCGCTGAGGAAATACAAGCCGGCAAAGACCGAGATCGACTAAAGAAAGAACGCAAAGCAGCTAAAATGACTGAAGATACTAAATTAGCTTTGGCTAAAGAAGCTAATAAGAAAGTCGAACTTGAAACTCGCCGATTAGAAGCACTTAACAAGAAATTAGAATTAGAGTTAACTAAAAAAGAAGCTAGAATAACAACTTTAGCTTTTGCAAAGGAGAGTAAGTAATGAAAGACAAACTGAACTTTATGATTAGTATTATCGGTGGTTTTAGTGCCACCATCATAGTAGCTATTAATTTTATACTACAAATGGCTGGTGCAGATACGGCCGGCTATGTAGATATTATTAATATTGTAGGTGTAGTATTAGCTGTAATTTTATTTGTTGTAGCAGTTATATTCTTAAATAAATATAATGTTCTTCAACAAAAACAGACAGCTGAACAGAATGCTACTGTTACGAATGTGTTAACTAAAACTCAAGATATACTAAATGTTACATTGCCTTTGTTAGCTGAGAAAATATTACACCAAGGTCAAGTTGACTCTAATTTAATATTAGAAGAAGTTAAGACTCGAACTACAACTATGTTAGTAGAAGAATTGCCTAATATGAGTAAACAGACTATAGAAATAGTAACTGCTTATGGTCAAGATATTATCGACCAGACTACTTCAAAAGCGATGGCTACTATGGAAACTATGGAACGCTTAATACCAACATACTCTAAACAAATTGCTGATAATGTTACTCAAACGATTAGAGAAAATAATGCGCATGTTAGTAAGATGATGAACCAACTTAAGACTTTAGTAGATACTGCTCAAGTAGCTAATGGCTCAAGCCCAATAGATATTTCAGCAGCATTAGATAGCTTCCAAGATAAAGCTAATGAAATTAATATCGCTATGGAAAGTAATTTTAATAATCTAATTGTTGGCATGGAAAATCGCTTTGCTACTATTAATCAACAAATGCAAGAACTATTAGATAAAGCTAATACTCAAGAAGTACCTGAAGTACCTGAAGTACCTGAAGTGGAACCTATACCAGAACTTGTCGACGAAGTCTTACCTGAAGTACCTGAAGTACCTGAAGTACCTGAAGTGGAACCTATACCAGAACTTGTCGACGAAGTATTACCTGAAGAAGCTTTAGACGCTGAAGATGCTGAAGAAATTCCTACACAAAATGACGAGATTTCAGAGAAAAGTGACGAAACTGACATACTTTAGAGATATAATATAATAGAATTAGAAAATGCGTAGAATTGTGGTATTCGCAAACCACAGAAAGAGGTATTATATGTCAAGCCCAAATGGTGACATTCTAGATTTAAACATTGATGAGTTACTCAATGATGATCTAGAGTCTAGTACACCACTAGACGAAACAAAAAAGGTCGAATTGACCACTGCAATGAGCAAACGTATCAATGAAGTAAGAGCCAAGACTGAGCAAGAGACTCGCGATAAAATTGCAAAAGACTTAGGTTTCGAAAGCTTCGAAGCTATGGAAAAGGCTAAGACTAAAAAAGAGATTACTGAAGCTGGTTTTGACCCAGAAGAAGTAGAAAAATTAATAACGCCTTTACTAGAGAAACGTTTAGCTGCTGATCCAAGAATGCAAAAGCTACAAGAATACGAGGAAAAAGATAAGAAGGCTTATATTAATTCCCAGTTAGCTGAAATTGAAAAATTAACAGGTTTGAAAATTACTGAAGCAGAATTACCAAAAGAAACTTTAGAGCTGTGGAGTAAGGGTGTTGATTTAGCACCAGCATATATTGCTACAAACTCAGCTAAAATTATAGGTGCTGCTGGTAAGGGTAGTACTACCCATTTAGCTACTGGTAATGGAGTAGGTAAGACTAAAGTTCGTGGTTTTACTGATGAAGAAAAAGCGTTCTACAAATCGATTAATCCTAGTGTTTCGGATGAAGAATTAAGCAAGAAGACTATTGAAGTCAAATCAACTTAAAAAGGAGAACATAACTTATGTTATTAACAACTGGCTATTTAGCCGATTTTAAAACAGGGTATATGCAGATTGCTATCCCTGAGCATCAATGTGAAGTTACCGGTGGTACTGACGACGCTGATAACGATGGTAACGGTTCTGGTTTAACTGCAGGTTATGCAGTAGGCAGACTAGTTAAATTAGTTAGACATACTGATGGCTCTTGCCATTTAGTTGCTGCTGGTAGCGTTACTGCTACATCTATTGGTGATGCTACACACATTGTAGCACAAGCTGATGACAGTTTAATTACTACGACTATTCGTGGTGAAGCATTAAACTTTGCTCCAACCGGCTTACTTAAGAATACTGCAACTTCTGCACCAGAAGCATCTGCTGCAGCTTCAGCTACAGTTAAGAGAGTAGCACTTTACAAGATCGTCAACTCAGACGATATTAAGATTATTCCAGTTAAACCTTCAACGGTTTCTGTAGTTCGCTAAGGAGGTAACGACACATGAGATTCTTTAATATTGATAAGACCCTAGAATTACCTCAAACTTTTAATGTGATGCATGAAGCGCTTGATGATTTATATGCAAGTCGCCAAGAAGAGTTCCAGAAGAATAACCCTCTAACTCACATTTATAAAGTTGTTCCATTAAATCAGTTCCAAAAGACTTTTGGTAGTTCTACAGGCTTCAAACAAGCATTTGAAGGTACTGTAGATTATGCAAGCGCTGCTGGTTTCACTAATGGTGACGGTTTCCGTTTCACTATTGGTTATAAGCCTTTCTCAGGTAAAGTTGTCTTTACTTGGCAAGCACTGCTTGAAGCAGATCCTAAAGGTATTTCAGAAACATTATCTGATTACCAATTAGCTTGGCATCGTCAAATTGTTCAATATGGTATGTTTGCTCTTACCGGTTTCTTCGGTGGTAAAGTTTACGATAAAGTCTCTAAGACTTATATCTTATTAACTTCTGCTGATACTCCAGATGGCGATACTATGAACACTAGCAAGAACCCAGTATTATACAAGAGCCACACTGTCGTAAGACGTGAAGGTATGTCAGACTCTGAGTTTAATGCTATGAAGCAATCTAACAAGTTCTACATTCCAGTAGCACTAGATGGTACTGATCCACTAGCTTATGCTAAATTAGCAAACGGCTTATACCAAATTAAGAGCATTATGAATAACTATCTAGATGATAATGGTCAACTAGCTGGTGTCAGCGGTCGTAAATCAATTGTTATGACGGATGATGCTCATCTTAAATTAGCACTTAGAAGCGTTCTTGCTGCACAAGACTTCTCTCAAGCAGTTGGTATTCCTACTCTTAACCCAATTAAGGACGACTTTGATCTTTATACAACTGCTTATCTACAAGGTAACTTTGACCAATCAATTCCACAATTCGCTGCAGTAAACGGTAAAGCTCCTGGTTTCTTAATGTTAGACAAAGAATACAATACTGCTAATAAAGGTCCTATGATGGTTGAACGTGTTCCATTCTCACTAGCTCCTCATAGAACTAAAGATCCAGAAGGTCTAGTTTACATGGGTAAACAAGCATTTGACTTCTTCTGTCCATCTTGGAGAGGTGTAGCATATGTCTACATTGGAACTCCAGCTGGTTCAGGCGGTGCTTGGAATGACCCAACTACCTTCACTGCAATTACTCCTGTTGCTAACCCAATGGCAGTTGCAGTTACTAATACTGTTAACATGACTAATTCCACTGCTAATGATATTTCAGTAACAGCTGATGCTACATCAACTACAACCGTAGTTCCTGCTGCAACTTCAGCTTATGCTGGTGAAGTTATTGGCTTAACAATCACTCTCGAAGCTGCACATCATTTAACTGCTCTTGCTGTTAATGGTATTGCAATCGGCTTAGCTGCTACAAGCTTCATTATGCCAGCTAGTGACGCAGTCATTACTTACACAGTAGCTGCTGACTAATAATCTAACTTAACTAATTACATATGTGGCCGGCTAAACATAGTTTGGTCGGCCATATTTATTATATGAGTGAATAATAACGTTCACCTTGAATCATTTTAGGATATATCTGGGATGATTTCATATAATAAATATGGAATATCAAGCTTTAGATAAAAGTCGTTCTAATCTTGATAGATATGTCTTAAAATAAATATTGAAACATTATCTATATAAAAAGGAGAATTGAGACATGTTAAATCAGTATAATTTTGGTTACTTAAAAGAGGCAGTGAAAGCTCACTTAGATTTTGAAGAAGACGAATTAAGCTTAATGAATATTAGTCAGCGTTTTCATTTTTTTGCAAATGAGGCTATACAATATATCAGTCATGAAAAGCCTAAATATGTATATTTCGAGTTTAGTTCAGTAGGTGAGTTTACTCCACTTGTTTATGATGATGGTGCAATAAGAGTAGCTACTATTGAAGAGCAGAATTGGGAAACTTACGGTTTACCTGAGCCAACTTTTTTAGATGCTGATGAAACTGCTAGTTGGTACAATGAGCAAAATATCTATTTAGTTGGCCAAGTAATTTCAATGCCCAATAACTTCTTAGCATTTGCTAACAAGAAAGGTTATGTATGGACTACTACTTTGGATACTAAAGAGACTCTTGGTAAGACACATATGATGTATTTATCAGATAGTGAAATAGTAGTATATTATGCTGCTAACTATTTAGTTCCATATCAAGCAACTTGGATGATATTTTCACAAACTGATGAAGATAAAGATTTGCTACCTATACCATCAGACTTAGCTTTAACTATTCCAATTTATGTAGCAAGTGTAATTTTGCAACAACGTAATTTAAGTATGGCTAGTGCTAAACGCCAAGAATTTGAAATAGCAGTAAGCAGATGTAAATCAAGTAACTTCTTAGCTAATAAAGATGTTACTCCAACATTTAGATAGGTGATAATATGAGTGATGCAAATAAAGTATCATACCAAACTAATTTTACGGGTATTAAGTATAATAACAACCCATTAGCAGTCGATGCTAATTCTTTTAGTAATGCTAACAATGTATACTTAAATAAGTATGGTGCTCTAATTAGCAGACCACCATTAGTAGGCCAAACATATCCATGGCAAGTATATGGAGACGAAGCTTTACCTATAGAATTAAAAGTAGTTGGCTTATATAATTTGTCGAATGACGGTGTAGTCTATGTTATCTATAATAGTACCACTGCACGATACAAATTAAGATATAAGTCACCAGCTGGTGTTTATTCAGAAATATTAGCCGGTACAACAATCGCTTCATATGATGACTTTAATATAGTACAGTATAAACAATTTTATATTGTCTTTTCGGTAGATGGAGCTAGAGTTTTAAATACTACTAGTCCTACTAATAGTTGGGAACTATTACAAAATAATGTTGATGTTCCAGTAACTGTTATTCAAACTGGCAATGAAGTTGTAGCGATTAGCGGTAACCAATTAACTGATAGTTATAAAAAGCAATATATTCTAAAAGTAGATAGCGACGATACTATTTATGCTTTACCTATTGGAGAAACAGCAGTGATTACTTTTCCAAATCAAACAGCTGTTACTTACTCTTTAGACGATGCTAATGAATACACTAGAGATCGTTTAATACGTAAATTAGCTATACCTTCTTTTAATGGAGAAGCCTTAATTTCAATGGTTGGTGAAAAGATAGCAGTCTCTTATTCAGATAGAGTTGACATATCTTTAGACTATGGCGAAACTTTCGAAACTATATTGTACCCAACAACCTTTGGTTATTTGAATACTGCTTCGCTAAGTGATGATGGTCAATGCTTCTTCTATGTACATAAAAATGGTGTATATCGATATATGCTGGGTACTAGAGAATGGACATTGATAGAAGTAGTATTAGAGCCGCCTTATGAATTAGAGCCACCTGCTTATACTGCGTACACAGTAGAAAAAGAATTATATGGTATAGTTAATGGTGCTCATATTCAAGGTGCAAATTATTGTCATTTCGTGAATGCTGAAAAGTTTACATTTATGCTGGCACATAGAGTACTAATTTCCGGGTCATTTAAATGGATAACTGTAATTTATACTAAAGGTTTAAAAGTCACTAATCTATTTTATAATACTATAGATACTTTAGACGGTTTAAGTACACCTGGTTATGATTTGCTTAATTGCTATGCTTATAAATCAGATGATAGTCCTATATATGAAATTGGTAGTGATATATCAACTTGGATAGCTAGTCCTTATTTAAATAAACGGCTAGTTAAAATATTAGATGATAACACTGCAGTCTATTATAGCAAAACTAGTTCTACTACGTATTCTGCTATCATAATAAAGTCAGTGTTAACTCATGTATATTTAACTGGCGATTATAGTACAACTCTTAGAATTCATTATGCTGCAGTTAAAGCTCAAACATTTACAGTAGATTCAGCTTTTGAATTAAACGAAGTTAAATCGGATGCAACCGATGAAGTTCAAATATTAGTGAAGGAAACAAATGTAGCTAGTGGCACTAGATGGGAAAAGCATATTTATTTACTAACTTATACTGATAATGTTACTCTTTACACAGTAACCTTCACTATTACAGAAGGTGTAGCAACTTTCTTAAATGGTATAGTAGGTACGTCCTCTATTCTGTATCCACTATCAAGTGGTAAATATTTAACTGGTGGTGGCTCTTTAATTATATATGATAGCTCATTAGATGCAACTTATTCTTTATCAAATATTACTGAGATAATTAAAGCAGTAACATCTGGTAATAACTATATTGTATATGACTCAGTTACTGATAGTTGGTTTACTAATATACCATTACAAACAGTATTAACCTATAGCTATTTAGATACTGATGAGTTTACTCAAGTTCCTACAGCAGTATTTAGTGATCAAAATTTATGGTTAGCTATGAATAAAACATTGTGGATTGGTAATATAGTAAATAATAAATTGTCAATACTTCCTATTAACAATAATGTCTTCTCTAAGCAGATAACTGGCATTATTCCAATGTCTGCTACTAGTAAAGCTATATTCTTTGTAGATAGTATTACATTATGTGAAGAGGCTTCACTTAGTGATGGTTCAGTTGTATGGCATTATTATCCACTAAAATTCTCAGTAGGTATTAGACGAGGCGATAGTGTTATTACTACTAACGATGGTAAAGCTGTAGTATTTCCAACTAAGTACGGACTAGCAATACTTACTTATCAATTAGATATTGCAGCGACTGACCAAGCAATAACTTATTTAACCGATGATGGTTTTAAAACAGCATGGACTGACTTTTATGAAGCAAGCACTCGTATTAAAATTATTCACCATAATACGCAGCTTATATTATCAAATGGTACCAATCAAGTATTAATTTATGACCTTAGAAATAATGGTTGGTATCCACTCAGTTTTCCAACAGGGGTTAATATTAGTTTAATAACTCCTACTAAAGATAATTACGAAATATTAGACTTACAACCAACTGATGCTACATTGACTACACTAACTGCCATTTATCAAATTAGTAAAGAAAAAGATGAGCTATATAGCTATGCGACACCTTATAAAGACTTAGGCACTACAGTTATTCCATGGCACATAACCTCTCAATTATTATTGTTAGATGCGCCTAATAATTATAAGAATATTACACACTTAATTATAGACCAAGTTGATAGCAATGAATTAAAGCAATCATCTTACTTAACTACTCAAATATTTAGACAAACTGGTAATGTTGTAAAACCTGCTATTGAGTTAGTTTATAATATTGATACTTTTGCTAAAATCGTTAGAAAAGTAAATTGGTGGAAAGTCTTAGGTTTTAAATGGCAATTAAATAATGATGCTAGTTCTAGTTATCCAACTCAATTACGTTTGTATAACTTTAGCATTAAATATGAAATTAGTTATGAGGTGAAATAATGGCTGGCTATTATATTCCAAGTGCATTCTCAGCAAACTATGTCAGCAACAAAAAGAATGCTGATGGTACTTATCAGTATGACTCTGAAGTAAATAGAGCTGGCATAGATGCACAACGAAGTATGCAACAATTAAATAAACAATATAATGTTACTATTAATAATGCATACGCGCAAAACTTATTAGCTAATAAAGGACTAGCAGCTAGCACATTAGGCACTGGTTATAAAGAAGCTTATACTCAACGACTACAAGAGTCACTTAATCAAGAAGTAGAGCAATCTACATTGTCAGTAGAAAACGCTAAGTTTAGTATCTTTGAAGCTTTAGGTAAAAACTTAAGTGCTATAGCTGGCATACAAGAACAAGAAATTGGTAACATGCGTCGTATGGCAGGTAGCTTAGAGCAGTATCATGATTACTTAAAAGGCTTAAATGGTTTATCAGGCGGTACTTATGTAGAAGATCAAGGCTTTAAGATTGGCGATGAATGGACCTTTGAAGATAACTACGATAAGTTGTTTGGAGCTAACAAAGGCACAGTCTCTAATTATGTAGATAGTTATAATTCGCCAGGCTTATCATTTGAAGATTGGCTAAGACAAAATAGTGGCAGTGGTGATGATGACATTAATTGGCTAGATTGGGTATACACAAGTGGTATGACTCAGTATAAAGACTTTATTAAAAATGGTGTAAAAAGATAAATGATGCGAAGAGCACATGGAGGTAATTAAATGAATAACGTACAAAGACCAGTTGCGAGCAATTATAATGCTCTCAATAATTCAAGAAAGACACTATCAGCGAAAGCTGACAGTGTTTTTTCGTATCGCAATGTAAACCCATACTCAGTTGCGTATGACCAATTCAAGCGTTCTCAGAATGAAAACTTAGATGACGCTTTATGGCAACAAGCTTCGAATAAAGGTGAATTAGACCAATACATTAATTTGTTATTACAGAACCCAAAAAAGAGTTCTAAGTTAACAGAATTACAAGACACTTATGGTGAACGAGTTGATTATGATACTGCTATGTTAGCTTTATCATATGACGCAGTAGCAGATGATGTTAAAGAAGACCGTTATGACTCTTCTGGTAACTTGATTGGTAACTTCACTCAACGTGAACTTATTGACAAAGTATTAAGCAATCAAGCACAACGTTGGGAAGCTGAAATTACAGATGATGCTGAAAAGTCTAAGACATTTTGGCAAAAGGTTGGTTCTATTCCTAAAGCAGTAATAGGAGAAATTGCTGCTTTTGATAGTGATATAATTGCTGGTTTAACAAGAAGTATTAGTGAAAGTGGTAATACTTTAGCAAGTGCACTTTATACACTGAAAGAATTTACAACAGGTAGAGTTAAAACATTTGATGATATTGCTAGAGCTTATACATTCAGTGCTAGTAATCAAATGATTAACGATCCACAGTTAAATGTCGGTGGTACTAAGAGTAATGCTTTAGCTGAGATTACTAAAATTAATGATGACATAACTAAGTTTGCTTATGATATTCGTAAAAACTGGTCTTATTCTATCGATCCTACTACCGGCGAATATACTAAGTGGGGTAAGGCATTACATGGCATGGCAGACTCTATTGGTTATATGACAGTATCTATGTTTGGTGGTGGTCCAGCAGCTATGTATTTACCAATGTTTACGAGTAATATTATCGAGAACTCTAGACTAAGTGGTTATAATACAGACTATTCTAAATTGTTTACAAATGCTACAATTAAGACTGGTGTTGAATACTATATTGAAAAACTACTAGGTAAAGTAATCGGCTTCTCTACTCAAGATATTTTAATGAAGATAGGTAAGAATACTGCTAAAGCTACTGCACAAGCTGTAGCAAAAGGTGTAACTGCTACTACTAAAGAAGCTGCTGGAATGTTTGCTAAGACTATGCTTAAAGATATGGCAAAAGAAGGTTTAGAAGAAGTTTTACAAGATATGTCAGGTATGGCTATTGACTATTTATACGGTGATGAATATAGTGCTCGTGGAAAAGAAGCAGCTTCTCTTGAAAACTTAGCACAAGCTTTTATTGTTGGCGCTGCAACTTCATTAGTTATTGGTAGCTTTACTACTATGGTAACTAGACGAGAAACTGGTGTAGATGAAAGCGGTATGACTTACAAGATGGGTGCATTCCAAAGTGTTGCTTATAAGCAATCATTAAAATCATTAGCTGAATGGCGTATGACAGCTAACGATGCTAAAGCTGATCCAAATGATAGACTTGATGCTGCTATGAAATTAGAAAGTGTTGTAGCTACATTAGGCACATTATATGAAAGCCTTGGTGTTGAGAATGCAGTAAAAGCTGAAAAGTTATTACAGAAAATTCAACAATATCATGATAAGAAAGAGTCAATTAAAGACCAAGTAAGTAAAGGCACTTATGTCAAAAACTTAATTAGTGGTATCACTAGTGAATTTGATGGCCAATATGAAGTAGGCAGTAGTTCTTGGACTAAAGCTTTCGAAGATGTTAACAGACATAGTGGTGCTTTATTAAACGATATGCAACGTGCCGATAAGCAACGACGAGATGCTAAAGATAAAAAGACACCAGTAGCTTATGAGTCTTTCCGTAAAGCTTTACAAAATAAAATTACAGAAGCTAAGCTAGCAGCTAGTGGAGCTACTAAAGTAGACAAACCAATCGATTTAACTGGAGAGACTGCTAATGTAGATATTACACTAGATTCTTTATTAGACATAGCTCGTAAGTTAGGCTTCAATATTGCGGCTAGAACTGATGGTAAAGATATTATTGTTAGCGATGATGTTATCTTCTTACCTGAGTCTATGTTAGATACTGATACACAAGCACTATTAAGAGAAGTTGCTGCACAAAAAACTATTGAGAATGTTATTACTAATATACCAGCTGAATTATTAATATCTATAACTAGTACTTATTCTAAAATGTTAGCTAAAACAACTGCTAAGTACACTGAAGCTGAAGTTGCAAATATGGCAATAGCTGCGTTAATGTTCGATAAGAACTTTCAACTTAAGATGCTATTAGAAGTTAACAAGAATGATAATAGTTGGGGAACTAAACAAGTAATCAACTTTATTAAAAACTTAAAGAAGATGGTTGCTAAGACTTATACTACTTCAGCTACTGAAAAGACGGCTAGTGGTAAAGCTAAGCGAATATTAACACAAGCTTCTAAAACGGTAAGTGATCGTGTAATTAATTCATTACAAGAATCTGTAACTATGTTTAATTTAACTGTTAAAAGTCAAGTTACTTACGATGTACTTAAAGATAAAGTAAATGTTGATAAAACTTTAAGTGAAGTATTAACTACTGAAAATATAAAAAATATTGAAGATAGTGTGGCAGTAAAGTATGGTGCGATATTAGAGTCTATTAAAAATAACATTATACCTATTACTCCAACAGTAAAAACATTTATACATAATATAGCTGAAGATATTTTAAATGATCCAAGTTTAGAGAATTATTTAAAAACTATTAAACGTACTAACAATATACCAGTAGATAATATAATAAGCACAGAAGCTTTAGAAACTATTTTACTAAAAATTTTATCTAA
>Ga0265295_1000851_pt1 | contig 57878 bp, 52 predicted proteins | sample Munlansysbiofilm_FD_192503 | JGI IMG/M metagenome (GOLD analysis project Ga0265295, IMG submission 192503) | Leachate microbial communities from a municipal landfill in Southern Ontario, Canada - Methane capture system biofilm | ecosystem: Engineered > Solid waste > Landfill > Unclassified ... | reverse complement strand
GCAGTTTATGACTAAAGCTTCCGAACTTGATAATTCAGCTAGTTTTTATTGGCTTGGAGTTTTCCATGAAAAAGGTATCGGTGTTACAAGCAATAAGGAGTCGGCAAAAAAGAATTTGATTAAAGCGATTGACAAAGGTAATACTGGAGCGAAGTATAAATTAGCCCAGATCATTTATGACGAAACTGTTTCAGGAAAGATATCCAAGAAAAAATTAGATAAGAATTTTCTTGAGGTTAAGAAGTTATTGATTGATTATATCAGTAGTCCTTTGGCTCAAGAGGTTAACGTGCTTTATTCAATGCAAATGTTAGGTGATATTCATGCCAACTCAAGTTTTAGCGAAGCTTCTTTAAAGGTGATGAGGTATTGGTATGAAATTGCGGCTGAGAAAGGTTTTTCCAAAGCTTGCGTCAAGATGTATGATATCTTGAAAGATATAGAAGCAAAACGCGCACTTTTTTGGCTTAATAAAGCCGTTGAAAAGCCAAGTAATGGTGAGGAATTTTATAAACTAAGTAAAGTTTATGAAGAAGGGTTGCACGGAATAATGCCTAATAAAATCAAGTCTTTGGAACTTTTGAAAAAATCAGCTGAACTTAATTATCAACCTGCATTAGCAAAATTGACAATGATGAAATAAATGTATTAAATTCCTATCAAGGAGCTTATGATGAGACATATTAAACCTGTAAAAATTGCTAAATTGATTGAGATACCTTTAATTGTGGTTTTGATTATCATGATGTTTTTTGCATTTGTTTTTACTAGTTATATTAAGAATAACTATGAAGAAAACTTAGTTGAGAATCAAGTTGTAATCGCTCAATCTTTTGCAAATCAGATTTCTTTGAATTATGAATTTAGAGACGGGATAATTAAGGATATAGATGAAGTTAACCTTTCTGTCGCAAATTACGTGCTCTCGCAAAAGGATCTGTTAAGCAATGAGTTCTTAGCTGATATTGCTAGTGTTAGATCGATTGACTATATTGCATATTATAGTTCTGAAGGTGAAGTGATTTATGATTCGCTTTCTGAATTTATTGGTTGGACCGCTTCAATAGGCGATCCTATTTATAGTTTTATGATTTCAGGATTGGATGAATTTGTTGAAGACATTCGTAATCACACTGATTATGATTATCTAGTTAAAAGTGCATATGTTAGGGATGAAGACGGAAGTTTCATTCAAGTTGTTAGCGTGCTTTCAACAATCGAGTCGGAACTTGCTTTATTTGAAAATGAAGTTTTAATCGATAATTTAAAAGATGCGTCTATAAATCTTGACTATATATTGATGCTTAATGAGGAAAATACTGTAATTGTAGATTCTGAAGATAAGCGCTTGGGAGTTTCTTTTGATGATGAAAGTTATACCGAAGCTATGCAAGGAGAAGTTGTTTCACACAAAGTAAGTATATTAGATTATAAAGATTTGTATATGGAAACGATCGCACCTATTTATTATGATGGAGAGATTGTCGGTTCAATAGTTATAGGGATGTCGTTATCAGGATTAAATCAGATTATATCGAATTATAGTTTAATATTTTTAATCATCATTATGGTTTTATTTACTCTATATGCTTTATTTCAATGGTATTTTGTGTTAAGACCGTTAAGGTTATTAAATATCCATTTTGAGAATAACAGGTACAATCAAATGATTCCTAAAATTAAGAAGAATATTTTCGAGGGATTGTTTTCATCGGTTAATACATTCTTGGAGATTATTAATAAGGATAACGAAACAATTAAAAATGAAGTAAGGAAGAATGATTTTTTAGCTAATCATGATTTTCTAACCGGATTATGGAATCGACGCGGATTGGTCAAGTTACTGTATGATTGGGTTGATAAAGATAAACAGTTTTTGATAGTCTATTTCGATTTGGATAACTTCAAACATTATAATGATTTGAGAGGTCATGATTTTGGCGATAAGATTTTATTAAACTTAGCTGAAAGATTAACGCTCATTGCAAGCGAGACAATGTTGGTATCAAGATTTGGCGGCGATGAGTTTGTAATCGCGATTGATAAAAGCGTTTCTGACAATGTAAGTTCTTCAATAGCCAGTATTATCAACTTGATTGAAGAAGATATTTATATTGACGGCTTCAAATGTTATCTGTTAGCCAGCATTGGTATAGCTGAGTATAAAGTACATAGTTTTGATGTTGTAGATGTGATTTCTAAAGCTGAAAAAGCAATGTATGAAGCGAAAAAATCAAGTAGCAGCAAAGTTTATTACTTTACTGAGGATCTAGTCGAAAGAAACAATAAAAATCTGCAGCTAGTCGAATTGTTAAAAGAATGTGTTGCTAATGATGGATTTGAGATGTATTATCAACCACAGGTTGACTGTAAGACTCAGGAAATCGTTGCTTTTGAAGCGTTGTTAAGAATTAAAAATAACAATATGTCACCGGGAATATTTGTTCCTGTAGCGGAGAAAGCAGGTTTGATGAATAAGATTGGTCAAATTGTAATTGATCAGGTTACTGAGCAAATTTCAGTTTGGAAAGATAAAGGATTTAAACTCTATCCAGTGTTCATAAATCTTTCTCCAATTCAACTATATGATCAAGAAATTGTTTTTTCAATCAAGAAGAAATTAGATGATTACGGTATCGATCCAAAGTATTTTGGAATTGAGATAACCGAAAATTTGTTTATTGATAAAGAGAAAAGGATTCTAGACTTGTTGCATGATTTTAAAAAATTAGGTATATTAATCGCAATTGACGATTTTGGTTCAGGTCAAGCTGGAGTCAATTATTTGACTAATTTTGAAGTGGATATCATTAAAACCAGCAAGAGTGTTGCGGACAAGTTCTTGAATGAAAAAGGTGTAATAGTTTTTAGTACTATCATTAAACTTTGTCATTCATTAGGTTTTAAAGTAATTGCTGAAGGAATCGAAAGTAAAGAACAAGTTGAATATTTACTTGAAATGGGTGTGAAAATGATTCAAGGATATTATTATTACCGCCCAATGAAACTTGAGGACATTGAAAAAGACATATTGCAATAGTGTAAAAATTCTAAAGTCAAAATTATATTTGAATCTTGGTTTTATAAGGTTTGATAATTTTGGCTTTTTATATTACTTTATTTTGATAAGTTAGGTTGTTAAATGACCGAAAACAAAGTAAAATATTTGGTATACAAACAAAACTTTGGGGGATATATGGCAAGATTATACTTTTTAAGTGATGTAGCTTTGGTTAAAGATGCATGGTGGCTTTATTTAATGGGATTTATTGTAACGATATTCATTATCGGCGGATCGCTTTATTTTGCGTTTAAAGCCTATAAAAGATCTAAGGAACTAAACATGCCTAAGGAAAAGATCAAGAAGGTTGTTGTATCAAGCGTAAGTTTTTCGATTTTACCTTCAATTGGTATTTTTATCGGGGTTATTACCATGGCAGGTTTGCTTGGGGTTCCGTTACCTTGGATTAGGTTAAGTGTTCTAGGGGCTCTGCATTATGAACTTATGGCAGTTAGCGTAGCTGCAGATGGAGTTACGGTAGCGACTCTAAAGGTTGAGAATTTTGTAACAATTGCTTTTGTGATGACGATTGCGATTATCTGGGGTAGTTTATTCGCTTTATTTTTCTTTAAAAAATATCAGAAAAAGTTTGTAGATAAAGTTGATGTCAGTGATAAGAAAAGTTTTTCTGGTTTGATATTCCAATCTGTCTTCATCGGTTTGATTTCAGCTTATTTCGGTGACGCTTTCGCAAAGATGATCAATTATGAGGTCAAAGAAGTTGTTGATGGGGCTTATACCGGCAACGTTTTGGATAAGACTACTTTTGTACCTTTGATTGTTTTTATTTCGAGTTTTATCTTTATGGCGTTCTTTGATTATCTTGCGAACAAGAAGAATCAAAGATGGTTGGAGAACTTTCAATTATCATTGTCAATGATTTTAGGAATGACGATTGCAGTGTTGTTCGGTTTAGGAGGTATCTACTAATGAAGAATTATCGTGAAGAGATGCATTTTAAAGGTAGGATATTTACTGTAATCGGCATTATTGTAATGTTGACAGTGCCGTTTGTGATTTGGTTAGTTACTGGGGTTACGCCAAATAATCAAAAACTTCTTGTCGGTATCGCCACTTTATCTTTGATTTATTTACCAGGCGGTATCATTGAAGTTTTAACCTATGGACCGATTTTAGGTACTAGTGGAACATATTTGGCATTTATTACCGGTAATCTGGTTAATTTAAAGATTCCTTGCGTGATGAACGCTAAAGAGATTGTTGGTACAGAGATCAATACTGAAGAAAATGAGATTGTTTCAACAATCGCAGTAGCTTTTTCTTCAATTACGACTGTTGTTATTATGACTTTGGGTGTTATTATGTTAACGCCTTTAAAACCATTCTTGAATTCACCGGTTTTAGCTCCAGCATTTAATTGGGTTGTTTCAGCTTTATTTGGTGCTTTAGGGTATAAGTATTTCAAGAATCATTTAAAGCTTGTTATCGCGCCGCTTATCTTCGTAATAATTCTAAGCGTGGTTGCTCCAAGTTTTGTTTATGGCAATATTGTTATTGTAATTGTTTTATTAGCTTTAGTGACTATCTTAGTCGCAAGAATTTTATGGCAAAAGAAGTTAATCTAAGGAGGAATGGCGAAGTATGATTATCTTGTATATTCTCTTAGGAATAATCGGCTTAATTGTTATCTTGCTCTTGATAGCTTTAATCAATACGTTTATGGTTAAAGAAAGGGATTTCGGGAATAAGAAAGAACTGGATTATGATTTGAGTGAAGCTTATGGATTGAAGTTTCAAGAGATGATAAAAATCAAAACAATCTCCTATGATGAAACATTGGATAACTTTGAACCGTTTGTTGCTTTAAAAACGAAGATGAAAGAATTATTTCCTAACGTCTTTAAAGTTATGGAATTGAAGGAGTTCAAAGGCGAATCTCTGATTCTAAAATGGAAGGGTAAAAAAGATCATAAACCTTTGGTTTTGATGAGTCATATCGATGTTGTTCCAGCTGTTGACAGTTCTTGGGATTATGAACCATTTAAGGGGGAAATCGTTAACGGTGAGATTTACGGTCGAGGAACTTTAGATACCAAGTCAACTGTGTTTGCTTTTTATCAAGCTTGTGAGGAACTAATTATTAATGGCTATGTTCCTGAAAATGATGTTTATCTAGCGAGTTCGACAGATGAAGAAACTTCAGGTTTTGGAGCGAGTTTAACAGTTGAATGGTTAAAGGAAAATAATGTAAAACCATTTTTAGTGGTTGATGAAGGCGGAACGGTTTTAAGTAATTCTTTACCTTCATTAAAACGACCTATGGCTGTAGTGGGTATATTGGAAAAGGGCTATGTTGACATCAAATTGACCGCAAAGAGTTTTGGTGGACATTCATCAACTCCACCAAAAAATACTCCGATTGCTAGACTGTCTAAGTTTGTTTGTGATGTCGAAAAACATTATCCGTTTAAAACAAAAATGATTAAGGAAGTAGAAACTTTGTTTAAAACTGCAGCACCATCAATGAAAGGTATATTTAAGTATTTGTTTACCAATATGTGGCTTTTTAAAGGATTGCTGACATTTGCATTACCAAAGATTTCTCCTTTCGGTCGAGCTTTATTGTCGACAACGATTGCCTTTACGATGATGAAGGGATCTGATGCTGAAAATGTGATTCCAGCGGAAGCTTATATGATAGCTAATTTAAGAACTCATCCGATTCAAAACGTTGATGAAAGCTTTGCGGTGATTAAAAAATTAGCTAAGAAATATAGCATAGAAGCTGAAATAGTATCAAAACGTGATACTTCAACTATGGTTGATATAAATGGCGAAGGATATAAGTATTTAGAAGGCATTATCAAGTCATGTTTCCCTGATGCGTTAGTTAGTCCTTATGTGATGCTAGGCGGTACCGATTGTAGATTCTATAGTGAAGTAACTGATGCTAATCTAAGGTTTTCACCAGTGAGAATGGATAATGAAGAATTAAAGAAAATGCATGGCAATAACGAATCGATTAAATTAGATTCATTGGTAGAAGCTACTGACTTCTACAAAGAATTGATAAAAAATAATTTATAAAGGATAGGTAAAGAAAGAGATGATTTTTCCCAAGGAGGATTTCAATAAGAAATCTTGTAAAGAAGCTAATATAAATAAAGGTTTGATTGTTGATATGTTCAACAAAATTGAAGATGAACTATATAACATTCACTCAATGATATTGGTTAAAGATGGTTCAAAGGTATTTGAAGCTTATGCGCATGATTTTGATCCTAGTAGTAAGAATAACGTTTATTCAGTATCAAAGTCTTTCACATCAGTAGCTATTGGCATTTTAGTTGACATGGGGTTAATTAATCTAGATAATTTTGTATTATTTTATTTTAATGAAGAAGTTAGAGACTACTTAAAGGAGTATGAAAAGTTAAGAGTTAAACATTTATTGACGATGACTGTTGGTCAAGAAAAGGATTTGTTTGCGGAACTTACTCCAAAAGATAATCCGTTTGAAATCTTTTTCAATACACCTTTAGTCAATGAACCTGGCGGGGTTTTCTTATATAGTAATTTTGCTAGTTTTATTTTATCGGTGATTGTTACTAAAGTAACTGGTAAATCAATGAATGATTTTTTAAATGAGTACTTATATAAAAAAATCGGGATGGAAAAACCACAATGGGCAAGTATTAAAGACTATACTTTCGGATGTACAGGATTAGAAATCAACCTCCAGGATATGGCTAGATTTGGCTTGTTGATCTTGAACGATGGAGTTTGGGAAAATGAACAAGTAGTTTCAAAAGAGTATCTAAAAGAAGCTCTTGATAAACAGATAGCCGAACCTGGAACTCCGTTTTATTATGGTTATCAATTTTGGATTGCCAATAACTATCAAATGGCAGCGGGAATGTTTAAACAGTATATCATTATTGATAAAAGATATAATATCGTCTTTGCAATGCAATGCTATGAAGAAAGAGATGTATTAGGCTTGTATTTGAATTATATCGTTAAAGCTTGTGAAAAAGGTTATGAGTATTCAGAACTCTCAATAAGAGATTTCATAAGAAAATTCCGATATAATTCCATACCTGTAATTGAAAAGGAAAAGAATGAAAGATAAGTGGTAAAAACGTACTTCTTAAAGGGAAAGTTTATAGACAACTTTCTCTTTTTTTGTTATAATGTTTAGGTAGAATGGAGTTGGACTTTTTTTGAGTATGATCCTAGGAAAAATCAATCGTTTAGAGGTTAAACGAGAAGCCGATATCAGTTATATTTTAACTGATGGTGAGCATGAAATATTTTTACATAAGAAAGAGGCGGAAAGACCTTACGAAATCGGTGAATTAATCGATGTTTTTTTGTATGACGACAACCTTGCAAGAGTCACTGCTTCAACAAAACCTCCATCTCTTACTTTAGGTGAAGCACAACTTTTAGAGGTTGTGTCCACCAATTATAATTATGGGGCTTTTTTGTATTACGGTATGGTCAAAGATTTATTATTATCAATCGATGATTTGCCCAAGAGCCACCGCTTATGGCCTAAGCCGAATGATAAGTTGTTTGTGACAATGAAGGAAAAGCAAGGAAGACTTTTTGCTCATTTGTTGACCCGTCAGGATATGCGAGACAACTATGAATTCACAGAAGATTTGATTATAAAAGAATATTATGACATCTATCATTTAGTTTATTTGGAAAATGGAATTATTGGATTTACTGAAAACGGAACTGAAGTTTTCATCCATAAGAATAATTACCGTGAATTGCCTAGAATAGGTCAAAAATTAAATGTCAGGATTCTATCTAAAAATGATAATAATTATACAGGGACAATGATAGCCCAAAAGGAATTGATGTTGGATAAGGACGCCAATATCATTTACCAATTTCTGATTGACAACGATGGTGAAATGCCTTATACGGATAAGAGCGACGTCGAAGCAATCTATCACGTATTCAAGATGAGCAAAGGCGCTTTCAAGCGTGGATTGGGTCATCTGAAAAAGATGGATGTAGTAGAACTATATCCTGAAAAAACTATAATTAAAAAGGTGAAATAAAATGGGAAGAGCACATGAAGTAAGAAAAGCGGCTATGGAGAAAACAGCTGCTATTAAATCTAAATTATATGCAAAGTTCGGTAAGGAAATCTATATGGCAGCTAAAGCCGGCGGTCCTGATCCTGATAGTAATTTGAACTTGAAAAGAATTATTGAAAGAGCTAAGCAAAATCAAGTTCCAGCAGATGTTATCAAACGTAACATTGAAAAAACCAAAAGTGGAATCGGAGAAGATTATTCACCAGTAAGATATGAAGGTTATGGCCCAGGCGGTTGTACATTGATTGTCGAATGCTTAACCGATAATGTTAACAGAACTTTTGGTGAAGTAAGATCATGTTTTACCAAAACCGGTAGTTCTTTAGGAGTTCAAAACTCTGTTACCTATCAATATAAGTATTGTTCATACGTTACATTTAGCGGTTTAACAGAAGATGAAGCTTTGGAGACTTTAATGGAGAATGAATGCGAAGTAGAGAGCGTTGAAGTTGATGAAGACGTTATTACAGTAATCGGAGCACCTAGTGACTTGGACCATATTTTAGAGAGTCTAAAGAGTTTAGGTAAAGAGTTAGAGTTTTACAGCGATTCAGTAGTATGGTTACCTAATTCATATGTTGATTTAAATGAAGACGATATGAAAAAGTTTAAACACTTCTTAGCCATGACAGACCAAATCGATGATGTTCAAGAAGTATATCACAATGTTAATTTAGACGAGGAGTAAAAAATGAATTTACCGAATAAACTGACGATGATAAGAATATTTATAATTCCCTTCATAGTTATAATCTTCTTTTTAAACAAGCAGATTGATAAGGTGTTAGATAATTTAAGTTTGTATATAATGGGTGTTTTATTCATAGCAGCATCAGTTACCGATTATTTTGACGGTAAGATTGCCAGAGCGAGAAACATAGTAACGACTTTTGGTAAATTTATTGATCCTTTAGCCGATAAATTATTGGTTACAACCACTTTGATTCTTTTATCGAACTATTATTATGTAAATTTAAATGGACTTTTCATGTGGATGCCTTTCTGGGTTGTTTTAATTGTTATTACAAGAGACTTGATTGTAACTTCAATTCGTTTGGTAGCGATAAATGAAGGAACGATTGTAGCGGCAAAATGGAGCGGTAAAATCAAAACTGCTTTTACAATGCTAACTATCGTTTATTATTTCTTTATCATGCCATTTGGCGGTGATGTAATTAGCATAATCGGTATGATTATGACGATTATCTTCGTTATATTGACAATTTATTCGGCAGTTGATTATTTTTTAAAGAATAAAGATATAATTTTTAAAGAAATTTAAAGTAAGCAAAGTAATATTCTTACTAGACTTATAAAAGGAGAAGTAATTATATGGATGACAAACAAAGAGAAAAGAATTTAGAGTTAGCGATAAAAACGATTGAAAAGGAATATGGTAAAGGCTCAATCATGATTTTAGGTGAAAACAGGGCTATGGATATTGAGACAATATCTTCAGGTTCGATTTCACTTGATCAAGCTATGGGTGTTTTTGGTTATCCTAGAGGACGTATCATCGAAATCTATGGTCCTGAGTCTAGTGGAAAAACTACTTTTGCTTTACATGCAATAGCAGAAGCACAAAAGGCAGGCGGGTATGCAGCTTTTATCGACGCTGAACATGCGCTTGATGCAGTATATGCAAAGAATTTAGGTGTAGATATCGATCAGTTGATTCTTTCTCAGCCTGATACCGGAGAACAAGCTTTAGAAATTGCTGAAGCATTGATTAGAAGCGGGGCTATTGATATCGTTGTAATCGATAGCGTTGCGGCTTTAGTTCCTGAAGCGGAAATTAGAGGCGAGATGGGAGATTCTCATGTCGGGTTGCAAGCAAGACTTATGAGCCAGGCAATGAGAAAACTTTCAGGGGCTTTATCTAAGAGTAAATGTATCGCTATCTTTATTAATCAAATCAGAGAAAAAGTAGGGATAATGTTCGGTAATCCGGAAACCACTCCTGGAGGCCGTGCTTTAAAGTTTTATGCTTCCGTCAGACTAGAAATCAGACGCGGTGAACAAATTAAAGAAGGTACTGATATTACCGGTAATAAAGCTAAGGTTAAAGTTGTTAAGAACAAGGTTGCTGCACCGTTTAAGACTTGTGAAGTTGATATCGTTTTTGGAAAGGGAATCTCTAAAACTGGAGAAATAGTAGATATTGCTTCAGAGATGGAAATCTTGAAAAAGAGCGGTGCGTGGTATGCTTACAAGGATTCTAAGGTTGGTCAAGGTAGAGAAAACGTTAAGAAATACTTAGAGGAAAATCCAGAAATTTACGAAGAAATTTATAATGCAGTAAAAGAAAAAATGCAAGTTAAATGAGAAAACCTTTTTGGTTTTCTTTTTATTTTTAAATAAATTTATTTATGAATTATTTAAGAAATATCTTTTGACTAGATACGTCTTTTAATATATAATATAGTAGTAACAAATTTATATTTATGGTTATAATATTTTTCATTTATATAAAAAATTAAATCAGAAAGGAAGTATTAATAATGCCAGATGTATGGATTATTATTATTTCCAGTTCATTAGGTTTACTTGTTGGTGGACTACTAGGATTTATCTTGAGAGTTGCAGTAGTGGAAAAAGGTTTCCAAACTGCAAAAAATAAATCACAGAGTATTATTGACAATGCAATGACGCAAGCGGAACGAATTAAGAAAGAAAAATTGTTAGAAGCAAGACAAGAGATTCACAATTTAAATTTGGAAAACGATAAAGTTTTAAAAGAAAAGAAGGCTAATGTAGCTGTTCTTGAGAACAAACTTCATCAAAGAGAAGAACTGTTGGAAAGACGTTCTTCTAATTTAGATAAACGTGAACTCAATTTGGATCGTAAAGAAGAAGTTCTGGACCGAAGAAAAGCCGCTGTTGATGAAAAGAACCTTGAATTGGAAAACTTAATCAAAGAACAGAATGAAAAGTTATTTGAAATTGCCAACTACACTGTAGAACAGGCTCGCGAAATTATCATGGCTCGCGTAAAAGAAGACATGATAGCTGATATTGACCGCTTCATAAGAGATGAAGAGGAAAAAGCGAAAAATGAAGCTCAAAAACGCGCTAAAGAAATTATTACCGGTGCTATTCAGAAATTAGCACAAGACGTTACAGCCGAAACAACAGTTAGTGTTGTTGCTCTGCCAAACGATGAAATGAAAGGTCGTATTATTGGTAGAGAAGGTCGTAACATCAGAACGTTAGAAGCAATGACCGGAGTTGATTTGATTATTGATGATACTCCTGAAGCAGTCGTATTATCTGGATTCGATCCGATAAGAAGAGAAATAGCTAAACGTTCATTAGAAGCTTTGATTCAGGACGGTAGAATCCATCCAGCAAGAATCGAAGAGATTGTTGACAAACAAAGAGTTGAAGTTGACCAATTCATTAGAGATAAAGGTGATGAAGCCGTATTTGAAACAGGTATCGGTAGAGTTCATCCTGACTTAACTAAATTAATTGGTAGAATGCATTTTAGATCATCTTATGGTCAAAATGCCCTTAAACACTCAATTGAAACCGCATTTTTAGCCGGTAAAATGGCAGTTGAACTTGGTGAAAACGAAGTTTTAGCTAAAAGAGCCGGATTATTACATGATATCGGTAAATCAGTTGACCATGAAATCGAAGGTTCACATGTGGACATCGGTTTGCAATTAGCTAAGAAGTATCATGAACCTGAAGCAGTTTTAGATGCAATTTCATCCCATCACGGTGACATAGAAGCTTCAACAGTTATCGGTGTTATCGTCGCTGCCGCTGATGCTTTATCAGCCGCTAGACCGGGAGCTAGATCGGAGTCATTAGAAAACTACATTAACCGCTTGACGCAATTAGAAGAAATTTCTTCTCAAGTTGCTGGAGTGGAATCAGCTTTTGCTATTCAGGCTGGTAGAGAGGTTAGAGTCATCGTTAAACCAAATGAAATCGATGATGAAAGAGCTCACGTAGTTGCTAGAGAAATCAGAACGCAAATTGAAGAAAAACTAAGCTACCCAGGAACTATTAAAGTAACGGTAATCCGCGAGACTAGAGCTCAAGATATTGCTAAATAAAATTAAGCCTTCCTGATAATTTCTATTAGGAAGGTTATTTTTTAAAAGGAGTTTTTATATTTGAAGATATTATTTGTAGGAGATGTTTATAACGAGCTTGGTCAAAAAGCTTTTGATAAATATTTCATGAATGTTAAGAATGAGTATAAACCAAACTTTATTATCGTCAATGGCGAAAACATTGAAAAAGGTAATGGTTTAAGTGAAAAAACCTATAAAGATTATTTAACTCGTGGAGTTAACGTTTTTACTTTAGGAAATCATGCTTTTTCAAGGCCTGATTATAAGGAAGTTTTAGAACTCCCTAACGTTGTTAGACCGGCTAATTATGGCAAAGACACACCAGGTAAAGAATACGTTATAATCAACTATAACAGCAAGAAAATCGCTATAATTAACCTTATCGGTAGGATCTTCATGCATGATGCTACAGATAATCCGTTTACTAAAATGGATGAGTTGTTAAAAGTAATTGAAGCTGATTATATCATCGTTGATTTTCATGCTGAAGCAACTTCAGAAAAGTATGCTTTAGCACATTATCTTGATGGTCGAGTTAGTGCGATTATCGGTACTCATACACATGTTCCAACTGCTGATAATATTGTGTTACCTAAGGGTACACTCTATATTTCCGACGTAGGAATGACCGGAGCTAAATATGGAATCATTGGCGGAGACGTCACGCAAGGAATCAGAAAGTTTTTATCTGGTGTTCCAGAGAGAGTCAAACCCCAAAAAGAATCACCATTGCAATTCAATGCTTGTTTCTTGGATTTAGAGAACAAAAGAATTGAACGTATCAATATTTTTGAATGATTTGAGGTAAATATATCATGGATAGAGTAAATAACAGACCGGATTTAAAAAGCGCTCGCAAGCGAACCAAGTCCGAAGTCGAAATAAAAGAATATGCCAATATCAATAATATCAAAGATATCGGTAAAGATAAGAGGTATATAATCCAAACTCATGGCTGTCAAGCAAATGAAGCCGATAGTGAAGTTTTAAAAGGATTATTAGAGTCACAAGGTTTCACACCAACAGAACATCTAGAGGATTCTGATTTAGTAATCATAAATACCTGTGCAATTCGTGAAAACGCTGAAAACAAGGTTTTTGGGGAATTAGGAAGGCTAAAGAGCTATAAGAGAATCAATCCAAATATGATTATCGCTGTAGCTGGTTGCATGCCTCAAGAAGAAGCGGTTGTGGAAAGAATCATCAAGAAGTATCCGCATGTGGATTTAGTATTTGGAACTCATAACATCGATAAACTGCTTGATTATCTCGACTATGTATTAAAAACCAAAAAACCTTTAATAGAAGTATATTCTAAAGAAGGAGAAATCATTGAACACTTACCACAAGTAAGGGATAACCGCTTTAAAGCTTGGGTTAATATCATGTTCGGTTGCGATGAGTTTTGTACATACTGTATAGTTCCTTATACTAGAGGGAAAGAAAGATCGAGAAAGAAAGAATATATTATCGAAGAAGTCAAGGTTTTGATTAAACAAGGATATAAAGAAATTACGCTTCTAGGACAAAATGTAAACTCTTATGGATTGGATTTTTTAGAAGATAAGTATGACTTTGCGGATCTTTTGGAAGACTTGGCTAAACTTGATATTCCTAGAATCAAATTCACGACCTCTCATCCTAAAGACTTTTCTAGCAAATTGATTGATGTAATCGCTAAATATGACAATATCATGCCATTTATCCATCTACCGGTACAATCAGGTTCAAACACCATTTTAAAAAGAATGAACCGTAAGTATACAAAGGAACAATACCTTGATTTAGTTAATCAAATTTATGAAAAAATTCCTCATGTTTCTTTGACTACCGATATCATCGTCGGTTTCCCAGGAGAGACTCATGAAGACTATTTAGAAACACTGGATTTAGTTGAAAAATCGCGTTTTGAGGGAGCTTATACATTCATCTATTCGCCAAGAAAAGGAACTCCTGCAGCTCAATATGAAAATGATATACCAGAAAAAGAAGCTAAAGAGAGATTGTATAGGCTGAATGATTTGATTAATGAAGGATTCTTAAGAGGTAACAAGCGTTTCGAAGGTGAAGTAGTTAAAGTATTGGTTGAAGGCTATTCTAAGACCAATGAGAAAGTTTTATCTGGATATACTGAGAATAATAAATTGGTAAACTTCATGGGTGACGAGTCGTTAATTGGGAAAATTATCGAAGTAAAAATTGAAAAGGCTAAAACTTGGTCTTTAGATGGAGTTATTCTATAAGCAAGAAGAGATGAATTGGATTTCATCTCTTTTCTTTTTGATAAATATTTAAAAAAATAATAGGAAATCGCTATTTTATTGCTAGGTCACTTGAAATAAAAAATGATTTATAGTAAGATAATATTATCTTATATAAAAAGGGTGATATTGTGAGCAAATTTAAAAATAAAGAAGAATTTTTCGATTTCTCTAAACTGCTACTAGTTATTCCACTCGATGATTTAATTAAATTGATGAACAAGTATGAGATCAAGTTGCCATTATATGTTCATCGTTTTCTTTTGAAGGAAACTATCAGACCAGAAGTTTTTGAACCGAAACTTTATAACACTTACACAGACGAACTTAGATTTCGCTTAAGAGGTTATGATAATTTTTCAATTTTCCTACTAGAGAAAATGATTGAAAACTATAATCTGGATTTCAGCTTGTCTCGATATAAGGAAATGATGTTAAACTTGCTTTTCGTAAATAAAGAAGCTTTGGTAATCAGAGATAAGTTCTTTGATGAGTTAGAACAACTTAAACATAACTATACCGTTGATTTGGAAGTTATGCGATACAATGAGTTCTACAATCACGTAAACAGAGTATTCTATGAACAAGTTGGTTTCTTGGACGGCATCAACATTAACGATTGGGACGAAGAAATGTTAACCAGTTATACATTGGGTGATTTAAAAGCTTTGGGTGCTAAGTATGATGTTAAGATACCAAGACGAATCAATAAGGGTAAATTGATTGAGATTTTGGTAGCTAAGTTCAAGTTAAGCGCTGATGAAACTGAGCTTTTAGAAATGAAAAGCGTTTTAGAGTTAGAAATCTATGCTAAGGAAAAAGGTTTTAAAATTTCTATCGATCTAAAAAAGACCGATATGATTGAGTATTTGAAATTTTCTTTAGGTATGTATGATACCTTCCCTAAAGATGATTTCTTTGATTATCATGTACCGGTATTCTCTGACGCGGAAGCTGTTGAAGGCGATTTGGTTGAAGAGGAAGTAGAAGAGGTTTATATTCCTGAAGAAGTTCATGATGAAGTAGAAGATACTGTTATACCTGATGTAACGCCTGAAGAAGAGGTTGAAGAGCCGGAAGAACCTGTATATGAAGAACCTGTAAAACAAGAAGAAGTTGAAGAGGTTGAAGAAACACCGGTATATATCGAAGAACCGATGGATGAAGTAGAACCGGTTCAAGATACAAGAGATATTGAAATCCCAAGTGAATTGCCAGCTGAACCATCATTAGCTGATTCAAATCTATTGTCACCTGAAGAAAAAGAATTATTGGATGAAAAGATTAACCTGATAATAAAAAAATACTATAAGAGAAGACGCACAAGAAGAATTATCTGGAGCATTGTTTTAGTTGTAGTACTTGCCGTGGGTGCATGGGCAGCTTATACTTATTTGTGGCCAATCATTAATGCTTAGGGTTAGTGTGCTTTAGATAAAGGAGTTTTTACCTTGAAACCTTTAGAAATATCAAATTACACGCCAATGATGCAACAATATTTAGAGATAAAAAAAGACTATAGTGATTATATAGTCTTTTTTAGACTTGGCGACTTCTATGAAATGTTCTTCCAAGACGCTATTGTCGCTTCTAAAGAATTAGAAATTGTGTTGACAGGCAGAGACGCAGGAACTGAAGAAAGAGTGCCGATGTGCGGAGTACCTTATCATGCGGTGGACTTATATCTTGAAAAGCTAGTTGAAAAGAGATATAAAGTCGCAATAGTTGAGCAGACTGAAGATCCAGCCAGTGCCAAAGGTATTGTTAAACGTGAAGTTGTAAAGTTAATTACTCCAGGAACTATTGTTGCGGATAATGCTTTATCCAGAAAAGACAACAATTATATAACGGCTATTTATGAAAGCCCGGATATTTATATCTTGGCTTATTCCGATCTTTCCACTGGAGAGATTTATCTGGAAAAACTACCAAAGGACATTAATATTCTAATTAGTGAAATCTTGAATTTGAAATGCAAAGAAGTCGTTATTCCTACGAATCTAAAAAATAAGTTTTTAAGAAACAGCCTTAAGAATCAAGATTTAACAATTTCAATCAGCGATGATTTTACGCTGAAGAAGTATTATAAATCACTTGTAAATGAAGTTTATGACAAGCATTTGTTAAATGCTTTTGCTTTATTGATAAATTATTTGGAATTGACACAAAAGCAAGAATTGTTGCACTTACAAAAAGCTAATGTATTTGAAGCGAGCAGTTATTTAAGAATCGATAACAATTCGAAGAGAAATCTTGAGTTGACTGAAACCTTTACTTCAAAGTCAAGTAAAAATACATTATTTTGGTTGTTGGATAAATGTTCAACGGCAATGGGTTCAAGGTTTTTGAAATCTTCAATATTAAGACCGTTGATTAACAGAGAAAAATTAGAAGAAAGATATAAGCTAGTTGAAGCGCTAAATGACAATTTTATCGTTAAGCAAGAATTAATCGACAATTTAAAGAAAGTATATGATTTAGAAAGAATCGTCGGTAGAGTGTCATTCGGTAGTGCCAATGCAAAAGATTTAATCAATCTTAAACGTTCGTTGGAATGTATGCCAAAAATAGCTTCACTATTAAGTGAATTAGATAGTGATTTAGCAAAAGAGTTAGCCGATTCATTACCTGACTTTTTAGAACTGACAAAAGAAATTGACGATGCTATTGTGGATAATCCGCCACTTTCCATCAAGGAAGGAAGTTTTATTAAGACTGGTTATTCGCAAGAACTGGATGAAATCAGAGATATTAAAGTCAATGCTAAAAAGTGGTTGGATGAGTTTATCGAGAATGAAAAAGAACGAACCGGCATCAAGAAACTTAAGGTTGGTTATAACCGGGTATTCGGTTATTTCATCGAAGTCACCAAATCACAGATGGATATGGTTAAAGATGAATTTGGATATGAAAGAAAACAAACTTTGTCTAATTCCGAGAGATTCATCACTAAAGAATTAAAAGAAAAAGAAGCGATTATTTTAGGTTCTACCGATACGATTCAAGAACTGGAATACGAGTTGTTCTTGAAATTGAGAGATAAGGTTAAAGATAGAACCTTTGACTTACAAGCATGCGCTAAAACAATCGCTTTAATTGATATGATGATTAGTTTCAGCGTTGTTTCAATGAATAAACGCTTTATCAAACCTGAGTTGATTGATCAAAAAAGAATTGAAATTATCAATGGAAGACATCCAGTTGTTGAAGAGTTGTTAGATGAAGTTTTTGTTGAGAATTCCCTCTACATGGATGAAAGCAACAATATTTTATTGATTACAGGACCGAATATGAGCGGTAAATCAACTTATATGCGCCAGTTGGCAATGATTATCATCTTGGCACAAATCGGTTGTTTTGTACCGGCTACTGTATGTAAAATGCCGATTTTTGATCAGATTTTTACAAGAATCGGTGCTAGCGACGATCTGCAATCTGGTAAGTCGACTTTTATGGTTGAGATGTTGGAAGTAAATTATGCACTTAATAACGCTACTAAAGACTCTTTAATCTTGTTTGATGAGATCGGTCGAGGAACCGCAACTTATGATGGTATGGCTTTGGCACAAGCAATCATCGAATATTGTCATTATAAAATCAATTGCAAGATCTTGTTTTCAACTCATTATCATGAACTTACTTATTTGGAAGATAGCCTTAAAGGCTTAAAGAATGTTCATGTTAAAGCGAAAGAAGATAAGGGGAATATCGTCTTTTTACATAAGGTTGTTGATGGACCGACCGATAAGAGTTATGGGATTCATGTTGCTAAACTTGCTAAATTACCTAAGAATATCTTAAATAGAAGTTCGGAAATTCTCGAAGAACTAGAAAAAAATCATGGAAAAAACATCATTAAACCGCAAAGCATTGATTTGTTTAATTATATGGAATCGTTAGTGGTGGAAGAAACGGAAGTTGAAGAGTATCAGAGTATTATAGATCAAATCAAAGAAATTAATGTAATGGAGTTAACACCAATAAGTGCGCTTAACGTACTAAACGATATCGTTGAAGAAGTTAAGAAGCATAACAAAAAGTAAGGTGTAAATATGGGTATTATTAAAAGATTAGATCCGGGAATTGCTAATAAAATAGCAGCCGGAGAAGTCGTAGAAAAATTGGCTAACGTCGTTAAGGAGTTAGTAGAAAATTCAATTGACGCTGAAAGTACAAAAATCGATATTGATTTAATCGATAGCGGAATGAAAAGTATCCGAGTTACGGATAATGGTTTTGGTATGTCTGAAGATGACGCAGTATTAGCGTTTGAAAGACATGCAACATCTAAGATCAAAACAGTTAATGATTTGTTTAGAATCCAGTCTTTGGGGTTTAGAGGTGAAGCTTTGCCTTCAATAGCCGCAATCTCAAGAGTTGAGTTAAGCACATCAAACGGTAAAGACGCTGTCAAAATTGTTTTTGAAGATGGCAAAATGTTAGAGAAAGCCAATACTTCAATGAATCAAGGAACAATGATTGAAGTTACAAAACTGTTTTATTCTACTCCAGCCAGATTTAAATATCTTAAGTCGCCGCAGTATGAACTTGCTAGTATTGTCGCAATGATTAACGGTTTTGCTTTAGCCAATCCGTCAATCAGTTTTAGACTGACTAATGATAGGAAGCAAATCTTCGTTTCCAAGAGCAACGATTCTTTAACGAACCTTTTATCACAGATTTATGGAATTCAAGCTGGTAAGTCATTAATCTATTTTGAGGCTGAAAATAGGGATTATCACATCTATGGTTATACGACGAATCCTATTGTGAACCGTTCATCAAGAAACTATATCAATATTGTTGTTAATAATCGGATTATCAGTAATGCTGATATAGTAAAAGCAATTACAGAGAGTTACGATCAGTTGATACCAAAGGGTAGATATCCGATTACCCTGCTTTATATTGAAGTCGATCCTTTGCTTATTGATGTCAATATCCATCCTCGTAAACAAGAAATCAAATTTAGTGAAAAAGATAAGTTAATCAATCTGATTAAGAGAGCTTTAAAAGAAAAACTTGAAGTTACATATATCTATCAAAAACCAAGTGAAGATTATTCACAGACTAAAATAACTTTCTTTGAAGAAGAATCTACTTATAACCATGATTATAAAATCAAGCAAGAAGTCAAGAAAGATTTGCCACAAAAGGTTGATGTGAAAGTAATTGCCGATATGGAATATATCGGACAGTTTTCAGGAACTTATTTGTTATGGCAAAATGAAGAAGGTTTATATCTTTTAGATCAACATGCAGCCGCTGAAAGAATCAGATATGAGAAGTATTTAGCTAAATGGTTAGGTAAGTCTCAAGAAACTAATGAATTACTGATTCCGTTAAGTATTGAAATAAGTAATGATATGTTGCTAAAATTAAGGGAGCATGAAACTAAGATTAAAGATTTAGGAGTAGAACTAGAAATCAAGGATAATCATGTTCTAGCTAAAACAATTCCTAATTGGTTCCCAAAAGGTTTTGAGGAAATCTATGTTGAGAGTATGATTATGAACTTGCTTGAAGACGACCAAGCGACTAAAGAACAACTAGTTGACGATTTAGCAAAATTATTGGCTTGTAAGCATTCGCTAAAGGCCAATCATTATATCTCAAATCTTGAGGCTAATCAATTGTTAAGTGATTTAAGGAAATGTAAAAGACCTTTCACTTGTCCTCATGGCAGACCAATCATCGTTGACATCAGTATCAACACAATAGAACACTGGTTTAATCGGGTGATATAATGCTTGATTTAATCATGATCGTGGGACCAACGGCTGTCGGTAAAACCAAGCTTAGTATTGAAGTGGCTAAGAGTTTAAATACTGAAATTATCAATGGTGATGCGATGCAGTTTTATAAGGGGCTTGATATCGGAACTGCTAAAATAACCAAAGAAGAGATGCAATCTATCCCTCATCATCTCCTTGATATTTTAAACCCTGAGGAAAGTTTTTCCGTAGCGGCATACCAACAGTTAGTCAGAGAGAAAATCGCTCAAATCAAAGAAAAACAGAATATTCCTGTAATTGTCGGGGGTAGTGGTTTATATTTAAGTTCGGTTGTAGATGATTATCAGTTTTTAGGTAAAGAAAGAACTCTTGACGAAAAGACATACGATAATTATACTACGGAAGAATTAGCGAGGATTTTAATTGAAACCAAACCGCTATTAGCTAAGAAATGTGACTTATCTAACCGCAGAAGAGTGTTGAGAGCATTAGAAAAAGATGAGTCTGACGTTCAAGAGAAATTATATCCTTTCTATGAAAATGCATTGATCATTGGTTTAGAGATTGAGCGGAAACTTCTTTATCAAAGAATTGATGAAAGAGTTGACAAGATGATTTTAAACGGTTTGATTGAAGAAGCAGAATGTCTTTATGATGAAGTCATAGACCATAATAAAATTCAAGCGATTGGATATAAAGAACTGTTTTTATATTTTAATGGTGAGATTTCTCTTGAAGAAGCAATCGCCTTAATTAAAAGAAACTCAAGAAGATATGCTAAAAGACAGATGACTTGGTTCAAGAACAAGATGAATGTTAATTGGTTTAACGTTAACACAGATAATTTTGATGAGACTGTCAATGAAATTATACAATTCATAAAAAAAAGAAGTTAATCCACCTTGAGATTAACTTCTCTTAATTATATTTGACTATTTTTTTACAAACGGCCAGTTATCCAAGCCGCCCACTAGTACGTAAACCGGTTTGAAGCCTTTTTTCAAGAGTTTCTTCGCAACACGTTTAACTGTTCCTTTATCGGTATTAGCATATAAAAACACCGGTTGATCGGCTCTGAATAAGTGTAAAGATTGAAAGATATCTTTATTGGGATAATTTCTTGATCCATTGATTCTTTGTTTAGAAAACTCTTCTTTAGTCCTAATATCGACCAATTGGCCCTTACGCATATTTGAACGGAAATCTTCAGGGGTAAGATAGGTTATCTTTAAAGATTTTGAATTTCTTCTGAATGCAAATAATAAACCGATACCAATCCCTAAGACTATTGGTAAGATATAACTTCCGATGCCTGAATCTGTTAAAAACATAATGTTCACCTCTAATATTTAAGTCACTAATATTATAGTAGAGTTGAAATCTATTGTCAATAAAACAATTTTGTATTATAATATCATATGTTATATAAATATATAGGAGTGAAATAATGATTACAACTAATGATTTTAAAACTGGAGTTACGATTGAATATGAAGGCAATATCTATCAAGTTATCGAATTCCAACATGTAAAACCTGGCAAAGGCGGAGCTTTTGTCAGATCCAAATTAAGAGACTTAAGATCAGGAGCTGTTATTGATAAGACATTTAATGCGGGCATTAAAGTTGAAACAGCGATGATTGAAAAGTCAGAAATGCAATATCTATACCAAAATGGTGAAACTCATGTGTTTATGAATATGGAAACTTATGAACAAATCGAACTTCATCAATCAAGACTTGAAAACGAATTACCGTTCTTGACTGAAGGATTAAATATTATCATCATACAATACGGACATGAAATTTTAGGTATTGAATTACCTGATAAAGTTATTTTAGAAGTAGTTGAAACTGCTGGTGGCGCTAAGGGTAATACAACTTCAAACGCCACTAAAGAAGCATTGACAAATACCGGTTTAAGATTATCCGTTCCTTTGTTTATCAATGAAGGCGAAAAAATCGTTGTATCAACAGCTACTGGTAAATACGATACCAGAGCTAAATAAGTTACTTATAGGGAGTGATTTTTCTTGGAAGTTAGTCAGTCGTGGTTTAATATATTGGCCGTATTTAGTCCGTCATTATTAGTTTTAATGATTGGATTACTATTGTTATCGGCTTTCTTTTCAATGACTGAAACAGCTTATTCATCAGTTGGAAGACTGAGAATGAAGACGTTAGTTGAGTTAAAAAGATCAGGTTCAAAAAAAGCTTTATGGATAGTGGATAATTTCGATAAGACATTGACCACACTTTTAGTGGGAAATAACCTCGCTAATATTGCTTTAGCGACAGTCAGTGTCATATTGTTTAAAGGCCTTTTCAGTAATCTTGAAAACGCTGATACGGTTATAAGTTTGATGAATACGGGAGTTATGACAATCATAATTCTTATTTTCGGTGAGATTTTACCTAAAAGTGTCGCGAAGACCAATGCGGAAAAAATTTGTCTTTGGGAATCAAGGATCATTTATTTTCTGATCAAGGTTATGACGCCGGTAACTTATCCATTCTTGTTATTGAACCGTAGGGTTAAAAAGAGGATTGATACCGAAGGCAGAGTCAGTGTTACTGAGTCTGACTTGGAGACGATTATCGATACTATGGAAGAAGAAGGCTCAATTGAGAGTGAAGAAGCTTCAATGTTACAGAAGGTATTAGAGTTATCTGAAATTACAGTTGAAGAGATTATGACTCCTAGAGTCGATATGATTGCAATCGAAGTCAATGACGACGTTAAGGACATAACGGAAACGTTCTTTAAGAACAAGTATTCCAGATTACCGGTTTATGATACCAATACCGATAATATCGTTGGGGTTTTATCTGAGCGAGATTTTTATACAAAACTAATTAAAGATCAAAATATCAATATCAGAAGAATGATGCGTCAACCGTTGTTTATTCCAGCATCTACTAAAGTCGATGCTTTGATTGAGTTATTACAAACTCAAAACATGCACATGGCAATTGTTGTCGATGAATATGGCGGCGTTGACGGAATCGTAACTATGGAAGACGCTTTGGAAGAACTAGTCGGTGAGATTTATGATGAGCATGACGATATTACTGAAGATGTCGTCAAAAAAGACGATTATAATTATATCGTTAATGCCGATTATGATTTAGAAGACTTGTTTGAAGACTTGAATCTCGGTAAACCACCGGTTTCGGATTCAACATCTGTCGGCGGTTGGTTGTTTGAAATGTTTCAAGATATTCCGGAAGTTGATGAAACGATTGAGTATGAAGTAAGATACAATCAAGAGTACGACGACTTAAGCGAACTCGTAAAAGAGGATCGGGCAGTCTTGGTATTTAAGATATTAGCTGTAACCAAAAGAAGAATAAAATCAGTATTAATGACTATTAATGTTATTGAGGACGAAGAATAAGTGAGGTCTAACCTCACTTTTTTAAAAAGATAGAAGGTTTATAAATGGAAAGATTACAAAAGATAATCGCTAAATCTGGTGTTGCTTCACGAAGAAAAGCTGAAGAGATGATTAAAGCCGGAAGAGTGAAAGTAAATGGTGAAGTTATAACTGAACTTGGGGTAAAAGCAAGTTTTAGTGATATAGTTGAAGTTGATGGCAAAAAAATAACCTTGGAAGAAAAGGTTTATTTTGTGCTTTATAAACCGAGTGGAGTTGTTTCAACAGTTGACGATCAGTTCAACCGTCAAGCTGTTGTGGATTTGATTGGGGAGAAAGAAAGAGTATTTCCGGTGGGTAGACTTGATTATGATACGAGTGGAGTTTTGATTTTAACTAATGATGGTGATTTTGCGAATATGTTAACTCATCCTAGGTTTAAGATTGAAAAAGAATACTATGTAAAAATTAGCGGTCTTCTAAGAAAAGAATCTTCAAAGATTTTAGCTAAAGGCATTGAATTAGACGGTGAAAAGATGCAACCGGCAAAGGTAAGAGACGTTAAGTATGATGATAAGAAAGAGAATACTTTCTTGCATATAATCATCACCGAAGGTAAGTATCATCAAGTTAAAAATATGTTTAAAGCTTTGGGTCATGAAGTGTTGAAACTGAAACGAGTTAGATTTGGCTCTGTGACCCTTGATGGGATGTTTGAAGGGCAATATCGAACATTAAAACCTCATGAAATCAAAACGCTTTATCATTTAGCTAATAATGAGTAATAATTAACAGAAATTTTAATCTTTTTAAGTAATAAATTTGTGGTTAAATAAGAAAAATATGGTATAATGTTTAAAGGTTATAGGAGGTAAGTTATGGTTTATCACGCTTTGGCTATTGACGGACCAGCTGGTGCTGGAAAATCGACAGTAGCGAAAACATTGGCAAAAAGACTTGGATATGTTTATATTGATACTGGCGCTATGTACCGGGCAACCACATACAAAGCCTTAAGCTTAGAAATAAATCTTAATGATCCTGACGCATTTGACTTTTTGGACAGTACAGATTTCGAGTTCAGAAATGGTGAACTTTACATGGATAGCGTCAATATGACTTCTCTAAACCGACTTAAAGAGGTTAGCGATAATGTAAGTTTGGTATCTTCACATATACCGGTGAGGAACAAATTGGTGATGTTGCAAAAAGAAATAGCAGCAACTAATAATGTGGTTATGGATGGTAGAGATATTGGAACAGTAGTATTAACAAATGCAGAACTTAAAGTTTTTTTAACTGCTTCAGTTGAAGTTAGAGCAAAAAGAAGATATTATGAACTTTTAAGTCTGGGAAGTAAAGTAAATCTGAAAGATTTGGAAAATGACATTAAAAGACGTGATGCTTTCGATTCATCTAGAGAGTATAATCCGTTAAAACAAGCTGAAGATGCAATCTATATCGATACTTCTGATAAAAACATTGATGAAGTAAGCGATCTATTATATAAAAAATTTATGGACATAGTGAATGAAGGAGAGTTTTAAAATGGACATGTATAGCGAAAACAAAATGTATACCCCTAAGGTAGGAGATATCGTTACCGGAACAGTTGTTAAGGTTGGAAAAGAAGAGGTTTTAGTCGATATCAATTATTCTTGTGAAGGAGTCATCTATAAGGATTATTTGTCTTTAGATAAATTACAAAGCGCAAATGATATCTTAAAAGAAGGCGACCAAATCAAGGTAAAAGTTACGCAATTCAAAAAAGGGGATGAATCAGATTCGCTATTGTTATCTCGTATCGACATCCTAAGAGATGAGTTGCAAGAGGAAGTAAAGAATAGTTTAGAAGTAGATAAGGATTTTGATTTTAAGGTTAAAAAGAGTGTTAAAGGTGGTCTTATCCTTGATCATAAAGGAATTGAAGCCTTTTTACCTGAAAGTTTAATCTTTGGACCAAATGAAGAAAATAATAAAGATGCTTTAGTCAACAAGACTGTAAAAGCTAGAATAATTGAAATCAAGAAAGAAAGAAATAGAGATAAAATCGTTGTTAATCGTAAACAACTTATTTATGATGCTTTGAAAAAAGCGGAAAAGGAAGAAATAGAAAGTATAAAAGTTGACGATGTAATCAAGGTAAGAATCGAAAGGTTGACTGGTTTCGGTGCTTTTGCAAAGATTAGCGATCATGTGGATGGATTAATTCATATTTCTGAAGTATCGCATTACCATGTTAAAAATGTTGAAGAGTATCTAACAATAGGTGAAGAATTAGAAGCTAAAGTTATTAAAGTTAAAGGCAAAAAGATTAGTCTTTCTTTAAAAGCATTACAACCAACTCCTTGGGACAACTTCTTGAACAATCATAAAGTTGGCGATAGAGTAGTGGCTAAAGTTGTTAGAAAAATGCAATTCGGTATGTTAATGGAAGTAGAAAAAGAAGTCGTTGGCTTGTTAAGCAGATATGATTATTCATGGAATCCTAATGAAAACCTAGCTGGTAGTGTTGAAGTAGGCGATGAGTTTGAAGTTGAAATCACTTCAATTGACAAGAAGAAAAAACAATTTTCTTTATCTAAAAAACACTTAGAATATAATCCATGGGCTGATTTGAAATTAAAGTCAGGTGAACATGTAAGTGCTACAGTCTTAAGAACAGAAGAAAAAGGCGCAGTTGTTCAAGTTGAAGAAGTTGAAGGTTTCTTGCCAATCAGTGAAATCTCTACTGAAAGAGTTAATCGCGTAGAAGACGTTGTTAAAGTAGACGATATCATTACAGTTGAAGTTGTTGAGTTTTATCCAAAAGAATGGAAACTAATCGTTTCAATCAAAAAAATAGCTGAAAAGAAAAACAGAGCTGAATATGAAAGTAATTTACAAGAAAATGTAAGTGGAAATCAAAGTTTAGCCGATTTGTTTGAACAATATAAAAAATAATTAGATAAGTTGGTGGTATTATGTTGCCAGTAGTTGCAATTGTTGGCCGTCCTAATGTAGGTAAGTCAACCCTTTTCAACCGTATAGTCGGTGAAAGAAAGTCAATCACTGATGACGCCCCAGGGATCACTAGAGATAGAATTTACGCTCAAGGTTCTTGGTTAAATAAAAAATTTACAGTAATCGACACAGGGGGCATCGAGATTAACGATGCACCTTTTTTAACTGAAATCAAAGCTCAAGCAGAAATAGCGATTATGGAAGCTGATGTAATTATCTTCGCTGTTGATGGAAAAAGCGGTCTTTTACCGAGTGATAGAGACGTAATGAATATACTTTATCAATCGGATAAACCGGTGATTGTTGCGGTTAATAAAGTCGATACACAGAAATATCAAGATTCGATTTATGAGTTTTATGAGCTAGGCGCTACAAAAGTCATGAATATTTCTTCAATCCATGGAATTGGTATTGGCGATTTATTGGATGAGGTAATAAGTCATTTTCCTGAAAAGGAAACGATTGATTATACTGACGATACCGTTAAACTATCAATCATCGGCAGACCGAATGTTGGCAAGTCTTCTTTAACAAATACGCTTTTAGGTTATGAAAGAGTCATTGTATCTGATATTGAAGGAACAACTACAGATTCAATTGATACGCCGTTTACAATCGATGGTGAGAAGTATGTAGTTATCGATACGGCTGGGATGAGAAAACGCGGTAAGATCTATGAAAATATCGATAAATATGCCAATCTAAGAGCTATGCAAGCAATTGACAGAAGTGATATTTGTTTATTGGTCTTAGATGCATCAACAGGCATTGTCGCAACCGATAAGAATATTGCCGGATATGCAATCGAAAATAAAAAAGCTGTGATTATTGTCGTTAACAAGTGGGATGCAATTGAAAAGAATGATAAGACGATGCATGAATGGGAAGAGAAAATCAGAAATGAATTTAAGTTCTTGTCTTATATCCCAATTGTCTTTTTGTCAGCTAAAACCAAATCAAGAATCCATACTTTGTTTCCGATAATCAAAACCGTATTTGAAAATTACAGTAGAAGAGTATCAACTTCGATCTTGAATGAGGTAATCTCAGAAGCGATGATTGTTACTCCGCCTAAGGAACATAACCAAAAGATTATTAAGGTTTATTACGCTACTCAAGTTAAGGTGAAATGCCCGACATTTGTATTGTTTGTAAACGATACAAATGCGCTACATTTCTCATATTATCGGTTCTTGGAAAATCGAATTAGAGAGAATTTTGACTTTTTTGGTACGCCAATTTCGATTATTTTACGTAATCGGGACTAAAAAGTGCAAAAAAAATTAGAAAAAAGTGATTTTTTTCGCTAAATGCCTTGTTTTTTTGGCAATTAGCGTTTATAATTGACCTATCTTTAAAAAGGAGGAAAAAAAAGAATATGAACAAATCTGAATTAGTTGCAAGAATAGCAGACTTAGCTGAATTATCAAAGAAAGATGCTGAAGCAGCATTAAACTCAACAGTATTAGCAATCCAAGAAGCTTTAGTAAAGGGTGAAAAAGTTGTATTAACAGGTTTCGGAACTTTCGAAGTTAAACAACGTAAAGCTAGATCAGGACATGATCCAAGAACTGGCGAAACTATCCACATTCCTTCATTAAATGCTCCAACATTTAAGGCTGGAAAAGTTTTAAAAGAAAAAGTTCGTTAATTCTTTTTAACGATATGGCTGGAAACTTAGTTTTCGGCCTTTTTTCATTTTTAGAGCGAAAAAAAGACTGAATTTAATTTTTAAAATCAGTCTTTATATTTTTATATAGATATGATTCCGTAAATCATTAAGACATACATAATCCAAGAGTAAAGGTTGTTTAGCATATGGACACCACTGGATACCAAGACGTTACGGTCAGATTTATAATAAACGTAACCGAGAACGATTCCCATAGCTGTATAAGGTATCATTTGGATGTAATCGCCTTGAATATGCATGAAGGCAAAAATAAGCGCTGAAACTAATATCGTGATTTTGAACTTCAAGTGTTTTTCAAGGAAGGTGAAAACAACTTTACGGTAAATTATTTCTTCAACGATCGGAACCATAATCCCTATAGACATGAATAAGATTCCTAAGTTTAACGGATTTGCGTTAAACATCGATCTGATGGCAACTTCATTGTTTGAGGTTTCAGCAGTTCCTAGAAGCATTAAAATCATATTACCGATGAAGTTAGCAGCAAACATCATCAAGAATCCGTAAAACATCTGCGCTATATATTTTCTTGGTTCACGTTTGATAGCTTCCCAGTTTTTCTTTAAATCGATTTTATCGATGAAGAAGAAGATTACCAGTAAAATAAGTGAAAACACTAAAAAGTCGATTGCGTTAAAGATTGATGGCCTTGATGCCTGGATTTCAACTTCCAAATCAACAGGAGAGTTCTCGAAGGTCCCGCTTATGTCGATAGTGTAGGTTTCATTAGTTAAAAAATCATCGATTATCAGAGTTTTAGATCCTACTCGTTTTTGATTAGCGTCTAATAAATAGATATTAACAGTTAATCGGGGTATTTTTTTATCGTAGTTGTTGGTTAGGGATCCGTCAAACTCAATTAGATAAGGGTATAATTCATTAATCTCTGTTGAATCAGGTAAATAGTTATCAGAAACTACAAAGGTTATTTCGGCGCTTTGATCGACTTCTTGAACTGCATCTTTTAAATAGGCATAAACATTATTGGTAATAGCAAAACTTAACATAACAACTGCATATTGTACAACTAAATATAGAACTAACATGAATAAGGATTTCCTTACTTTTTGTTGTCTATCATAAAAATCGTCAAAAGAATTGGATGAAACAGTAGCTTTTTCATAGATTACTTCTTGTTTTACTTTGTTTTGTTTATCAAACAAATCATCATAATCATTCATGATATTTTCACCTCGCTATAAGTATTATAAACTAATTGAGTGCTTTTGTATAGTTTAAAAGGTTGAAATTTTAGTGATGGTTTCATTGACAAAAATGGACTTTTTAGTATAATAAGATATGTATAAGAAAGAGAGGAACAACAGATGTCAAAAAAATCATTTGCAGTTATTGGAGTCGGACGTTTCGGATTGGCCCTAATTGAAGAATTGGTAAAATTAGAAGCGGACGTCTTAGTTATCGATAAAAACTTCGATAAAATAGAGAAAATAGCTAAAATGGTTAATAATGCTGTATGCCTCGATTCGACTGATATCGAAGCGCTTAAGGAAATCGGCATCAATAACTATGATACAGTAATTGTCGCAACTGGGATGAATGTTGATAACTCAATTTTGACTACCTTAATACTAAAAGATTTAGGTGTTAAAGAGGTTTTTGTTAAAGTTCAAAGTGAATATCATGCGAGAGTTGTGGAGAAACTTGGAGTAAATCCAGAACATTTAGTTTGGCCGGAACAAGAAACCGGAAAGAGATTGGCTACGATTTTAATCAGCGGCAATTTTTTAGAGTATTTGCAATTAGATCAAGATTATTCGTTTATATCTACTAACGTAACCAAAAAAATGATTGGTAAGAATCTTTTGGAATTGGACATCAGAAAGAATTTTGGCGTTAATATCGTCGCTGTTAGAAGAAATGAACAAATCATGATTCCAAGTTCACAAACTCCTTTTGAAGAAGGAGATGAAATTCTTTTGGTTGGCCGTAATGATTTAATTGAAAAGTTTACACAATGGTTAAAACAAAAGAAGTTTTTAAGTTAAGAAATTTTTCTTAACTTTTTTAATACTTATGAAAACTAAAATAGTCCTTGCGACCAATAACTTTGGTAAAATTAAAGAATATCAAAATGCTTTTAAAGATTTAAATGTTGAACTTTTGAGTTTGGATGATGTTGATTTAAAGATTGAAGTTGAAGAAACAGAAGATAACTTTAAAGATAATGCCTTTTTAAAAGCTAAAACAATCTTTGAGATAGTAAAGATGCCAGTTTTGGCTGATGACTCTGGTTTGACTGTGAAGGCTTTAAAGAACTTGTTAGGAGTCAAGTCGAAACGGTTTTCTAAAACCGGAAGAGATATTGATAATAACAAGCTTTTGTTAGAAAAGTTAAAAGGTATTTCCGATAGAAGTGCAGAGTTCGTTACTGTCATCTGTTTATATATGAGTAATGAAGACATCAGATTTTTTGAAGGTAGGACAAAGGGAGAGATTCTTAAAGAGTTTCATGGTGATTTTGGATTTGGCTATGATCCTTTGTTTAAGGTTGAAGGAACCGATAAAACCTACGGTGAGATGACATTAGATGAGAAACAAATATTTTCCCATCGCGGAAAAGCGATTCGAAAGATGATTGAATATGGAAGATTTAATTAGAATTTTGATTTTTAGCGATAATCATGGCGATAGAGATAATATTCCTAGGATTATCGATAAAAATCAACCATTAGACCGAATAATATCTTTAGGAGATTCCGAGATGAGAGAACAAGAGTTAACCAATCTCGGCATTTTTGGCGTTAAGGGGAATTATCCTTTTGAACCTAAATTCCCTTATGAATTGGATTTTACTTTCTTTGACTTTAGAATATTGTTTGTGCATGGACATCTTTATCGAGTTAAAAGTGGTTTGACTAAATTATTGCAAAAAGCTTATTATGAAAAGTATGATTTAGTTTGTTTCGGGCATACTCATAGAACTTATTTAGAAGATATTGAAGATATTTTGCTTGTAAATCCTGGTTCTTTGTCAACCTGGCGTTCTAATGAAAATCCGACCTACGCTTTGATTGAGATTACTTGTGATAAACTAACAGTTACTATCAAGAACATATATGACAATGTGATTAAACGAATTGAAAAGGCAAAGAAATAATGAGTTTGAAAGAAAGAGTTGACAATTTAATAAAAAACCCAGATAAAACGGGATTTTTAAAACTCTTGCCAGAACTGGAAACTGACAGTTCTTTGTATTTGAAACTCCTGTTTGAGTTTGTTAATTACTTGACTTTTTATAAAGACTATGATCAAATCATCAAAGTCTTGGAGCTTCCTTTAAAAAAGGATTTTATTCAAAGAAGAGAAGATCGCTTGGAAATAGCCAATAAGTTATTGGTTATTTTACTGAAGATAGAAGATTTTTATTTGTTAAAAAGTGTTCTGGACACTCGAAAAGATTTGATTGTTAAAGAAAACGATTTTCTAATGCAACAGTTTTATATGGCGGTTTGTTACGAAGGTTTAGATGAACTGGATTTAGCTATTTCAACTTTAGAAGGGATTAAAGATAACATTTCTAATGCAAATCTTGTGAACAAGTATTTGAAGTTATCGATGTTACTATTAAAGAAGGGTAGTTTAGACAGAAGTGAAGAGTATTATAAGCTAGCTTTGTTCTATGATAAAACTAGAAAAAACACGGCTTTTTTATTAGCTGAGTGTGACCTTTTGATAACTAAGAAAGCTTATTTAAAAGCGCTTGAAGTTTATGAAGATTATTATATTAAAACAAAGAATAAGTATCGATATTTAGATCGTTATATCAATATCCAAATGGCACTTAATCAAGATGCAGAGGCTTATAGCTTTTATAAGAAGCATTTTGATGTTATGACAAAAGTTTTGTCAAAACAATCAAGACTGGCTTTTTATCAAGCTGCTTTGAATTTGGTTAAAAGATTAGGCAATTATCAAGAAGAAGCATTATTAGAAAGTTTAATTAAAGAGATTGAGGCTTCTTTTAGTGTGTTCTATGATAATTATAGCATTCTGTTAAAGTTAATTGATGAGTTCTACAACAAGACTTTTATCGGTGAAAGAGAAGTCTTACGAGCTGTTTTTAAGAGTTTGGAAGAGACTGAAATCTTTAGTAAAATGGTGTATGTTAAAATTGATGCCAGCATGGCTAAACTTTATCATTATACAAAAGGATTGTTACTAGAGAAGGTTATTGAAAACTCTGAATCTGATAGTAATGTTTATCAAGATTTGTTAAAAAACAAGTTTCAAAATATATATGAAAAAGACCAAATAAAGGGATTTACTAACGATAAATTTATTGGAGATAAAACTAATACAATCTTTTTGGAGCAACTTAGAGATTTTGAATATCTTATTTTTTACTATGATAAAAATGACTTCTTTTATGCCAGAAAAACATTTGCTTTATCAGGTATTTTAATTAAAAAACTCTTTAATGATATTGATAGGTTTTCTAGTAAAGTAGGTTTGTTAGATACTTTGTTAAAAGCTTTTGATGAAGAGAGTTACGGAGTTTTTGCCTTAAGGAACAATAACATGGAGTTGCTTAATCAAGAGGCCAAGAATTTACTAGGTATTGAAGAAGATTATATTGGGATTGAAAGATTTCAGAATCTTTTGGTGAAAAATGTTTATGTTGATGAGCTTTTGAACAAGGATAAAATAACTTTGAAAATTTCCAATAAAGAAGTATACTCAGTAGACTTTAAGATTTATAAGGATGAATTCAATCTGTATTTAGTAGGCAAAAAAGCTTTTGTTAAGATGAAAAAACAAAAGTATTATAGTTTTGAGATGCTATCGGATGAATTGATTGATGGAGATTCTTCGATTATTTTGTTTAATTTGAGAAGTTATCATGAGTTATTTAAGGATTATTCGATTAAAAAATATCAAGATTTATTAAATTCTATTTATGATTCGATAAGATTGAGTTCGAGAAATTATTTCCAGAATCTTTTTCTTGAAGGAATGGATAATATTTACTTAGTAATCAAAACCAAGGATAAAAGAGTTATCAGTAGAATTATTGATGATTTGTTTAGTTTAGTTGATCAAAGGATCGATCTAAGAGCTTCTTCATTGAACTTAAAAGCTAAAATCGATGAAGAAACCGTCTTGGATTTAAAGTATTTGGTTTCTGTCACAAGTGATGAGCATCGATATTTGTATGACAATAAAACCTTCAGATCTAATCGTGAAGTAGCTAGAACTATTCATTTGAACGTTCAGAAGATCTTAAGTGAAGATAATATAAAGTTGAGTTATCAATTAATCGTTAATTGGCAAAGTGGAAGTTTTAAATACATTTATGTTGATGTTTTAAATAGGGTTTTATTGGGAAATAAAGAATCGCTTAAAAGAGTGCTTGAGGCTAATAATTTAACCTCCAGTTGGGACAACTTAATTGTTGGCCAACTGGCTAAGGACGTAAGACTTGCTAATGTCAATGCCAAGTATTTGGTTGATATTAGTTTAAAGACTTTGATTGAAAAGGATGAATTCACAAGTTTAAAGAAGAAATTATCTTTAAAGGCTTTCAGTAAATCCGAAATCTATTATTTGGTTGATTATAGTGAGTATTTGAAGTATAAACCGGTACTAAACTATGAACAAGTCATATTTAAAAATGTTTTAGATTCAACCAAATTATGTGATATTGAAGCTTTGAAGAATATCAAAAGAGTTATAATGACCGAAACTGAGTTAAACAAACTAGGTGGGAAGTTATTGTTAAGTATTCTTAAAGAGAATTTATGTGAAGTCATCTATGACAATCAAAAAAGTGATTTACTGAAGAGTTTTTTAGTAAATAACAATTTGAATCTTGTTATGGGTGATAGTTTTAAAAGATACGATCAGTTGAAGAATATAGGAAAAAATGAGGATTAGTATGAAAAAGAAATGGTGGATGACCACTAATATATATCAGATATACTTAAGAAGTTTTTATGATTCAAACAATGACGGCATCGGTGATTTAAAAGGCGTAATCGAAAAGCTCGAGTACTTAAAGGCATTAGGGATTGAAACGATTTGGATTTCGCCGCATTATGATTCGCCGATGGATGATAATGGTTATGACGTCAGAGATTTTTTAAAGGTTAGTGAGGACTACGGCGATATACCTACTTTTAAAGCTCTGATTGAAAAAACAAGAGAACTGGATATGAAGGTTTTAATTGATTTGGTTTTAAATCATACCTCAGATGAGCATGAATGGTTCAAGATTGCTTGTGATAAGAATCATCCTTTATACGAGAAATACCATGATTATTTCATCTGGCATCCTGGAAAAGTAACAAGTGATGGCAAGAAAGAATTGCCAACAAGATGGGTCAGCTGGTTTGGTGGACCTACTTGGGATTATATTGAGAGTGTAGATGAGTATTACTTGCATATATTTTCCAAGAAAATGCCGGATTTAAACTGGCGTAATGAAGATATGAAAAATGATTTGAAGAAGATTATCAAGTTCTGGATTGATTTAGGAGTTGATGGATTCAGAGTTGACGCTGCGAATCATTTGGAAAAGAATTGGGAGTTCCCCGATGGAGTTCCAGGTTATGAAAATTTTTCTTCTTTGCCAAAGCATCATGAATATATTAAAGAATTAGCTTTAGAGCTATTTGAACCATATAATTTGTTGACATTAGGCGAAAGCGGCGGAGCTTCCAAAGAAGAGGTCAGAAAGTATGTTGGGTTTAACTCACATGAGTTTAACCTCCTAATTCATTTTGGTCATTGCTGGGCAGATACAGGATATACCAATGATAGAATTTTAGGAAAATGGTCTAAGTCACAGTTAAGAGTTAATGATATTAAAAGAAGTTATGCTCATCAGTATGAAGTTGTTGGTGATCAAGGATTCAATTTGATTTATTGGCATAATCATGATCAACCTAGGGTAGTTTCACATTATGGAAATGTGAAAGAATATCATCTAGAATCAGCCAAAATGTTAGCAATTACTTTATACTTCATGCCAGGAGTAGCGATTGTTTATCAGGGTGAAGAAATTGGTATGACGAATGTTTTATATGAAAATATCGAGGATTTCAGGGACGTTGAAGTCTTTACTGAATTTCAAAATATGCTAAACAACGGCGCATCACGAGCAGAAGCTCTACAGGCAATCGTCGATAGATCAAGAGACAATGCAAGAACGCCAATGCAATGGGATGAAAGTCTAAATGGCGGGTTTTCTAAAGTAACCCCTTGGATTAATACAAATTATAACTATAAAGAAATCAATGTCGCAAAACAAGAAAAGGATGAAGATTCAATTTTGAATACTTATCGATATATCTTGAATTTAAGAAGAAGCGATAGTGAAAATATTATCTTCGGTGAAATTGAATTTTTCAATATTGATGATAATGAAAGTTATTGTTATATCAATAGAGGTAATACATGCGATTATTTAGTAGTAGCTAACTTCAGGGATTATGAAATCAATGTTTCTTTAAAAGATATTGATTTTAATGGTTTCAAGTATTTTTATGGTAGTGAAGCAAATTTAAAAGATAAGATGAAGCTCTCGCCTTATCAAGCGACTGTTTATAAACGAAAAAAGGCATAGTGTTCTATGTCTTTTGATTTAGGGATATAAAATCTTTTTATTTTTATGATAATATGATAAAATACTTTATAGAAATTAGGTGTTTTTAGATGATGAAAAGAAGAGAATTTAGAGAAACTTTGGTCAAGTTGATATATCAAGATATTTTAGGCGGTGAATATTCACTGCTTGATTTTGATGAGGAAGTAAAAGAAACCTTAAATAAGGTTCAGGAAAACTATGGAAAGTTAGACGCGGTTTTGGAAAAAAACCTTTCAGGTTGGACGATTGATCGCTTAAATTACGTTGATTTAGCGATTATCAGATACGCTATCTTTGAAATGATGTTTAGCGAAACTCCTGAAAGAATCATTATCAATGAAGCTTTGGAAATAACCAAGAAGTATACCAATTTAGATGATGATCAAGAGAAGAAGTTCAATAACCGCCTTTTACAGAACGTCAAGGAGTATTTAGATAAAAATCATGGTTAGGCAATATCTTACGGTTTCAGCGTTAAACCGTTATTTAAAGTTTAAACTTGATAATGACTCTGAATTACAAAACATTCTTTTAAAAGCCGAAATTTCTAATTTTAAGCGGCATTCGAGAGGACACTTGTATTTATCGTTGAAAGATGATTCGTCTTCTATAAGCGCAATTATGTTCGTTTCCAATACTGCTAGACTAAACTTTAATCCTAAAGATGGAGACAAGGTTATAGTTGAAGGTTATATTTCCGTTTACGAAGCATATGGTACTTACCAAGTCTATATACAAAAGATGGATTTAGACGGAGTAGGTGATTTGTATCTTGCTTATGAAAAACTCAAAGAGGAGTTGGAAAAAAAGGGATATTTTCAAGCTTCTCATAAAAAAACTTTACCTAGATTTCCTAAGACGGTTGGAGTTGTAACTTCACCTACGGGAGCGGCTGTTCGCGATATTATTAATGTAATTGAGAGTAGATTTCCATTAACTAAAATTATTATCTATCCAGCGCTTGTTCAAGGAATTAACGCTAAAGAATCGATAGCGGAACAAATTGAAAAAGCTAATCAAAACGGTTTGTGTGATGTTTTGATTGTCGGTAGAGGCGGCGGATCGATTGAAGATTTATGGGCGTTCAATGAAGAGAAAGTCGCAAAAGCTATTTATGATTCTGAAATTCCTATTATTAGTGCAGTCGGTCATGAGACTGATTTCACTATAGCTGATTTTGTGGCTGATGTGAGAGCTTCGACACCATCACACGCAGCTGAGATAGCAGTTAGAAATTATCGCGATATTTCAGTCGATATTGATAGTCTAAAAAACAGATTGAAGAATTCTTTAGTTAATCTTTATAATAGTTCGTTGAGACATTATCAAACAGTTGTAAACAGAAATGTTTTAAAAAATCCAAAACGTTTGATTGAGACTAAAGAGTTATATTTTTCTAATATCTATGACAGGTTAGTTAAGGTTAGTCCTTTGAACGTTATAAGTCTTAGAAAAGATAAGGTTATCGGTTTTGAAAAGCAGCTGCGGTCCGATTATAAGTATCAATTGAACCAAATTCAATCCGATTATCAGCATTTATTGGAGAAATTAGAACTTGTAAATCCGCTTAATATCATGAAAAAAGGTTTTGCGATTGTGAGACAAGATGATTTGATCAAGAAGCATTTTAATGAGATTGATAAAGCAAAAGATATAAACATTGAAATTACTGGTGGCGAAATAATCGCTAGTATTAAGGATATGAGAGGTAAAGAATAATGGAAAAGTTAAGTTTTGAGGAAAATCTAAATAAACTTGAAGAATTGGTAAAAAAATTAGAATCTGGAGAAAACAGTTTAGATGAAGCTGTTAAACTATATCAAGAAGGTATCGCTTTGGCAAAAGTTTGTCATGAGGAGTTGAAACAAGCTGAAGAAGTGATTGTTAAATTAATGGATTCAAATGAGTTAGTAGACTTTAACAAGGAAAAATAACATGGACTTAATGAAGATTCAAGACCCTTCGTTTTTAAAAACACTGTCAATAGAAGAAATGAATCAGTTAGCGAATGATATTCGCTTCTTTTTGATTGACAGCATTTCTAAAACCGGTGGTCATCTTTCTTCCAATCTAGGTGTAGTTGAATTAACTATCGCCTTACATTATGTTTTTAACTCGCCAGAGGATAAGATTATCTTTGACGTCGGACATCAATCATATGTGCATAAGATCTTAACCGGTAGAGCGAAAGACTTTGACCGTTTAAGAATGTATGAAGGCTTGAGCGGCTATCAAAAAAGAACTGAGTCAGAACATGATGCATGGGAGGCTGGACATTCGTCAACCGCTATTGCGGCAGTAGCTGGGTTTGAAGTCGCCAAAGAAATAAGCGGATCAAATTCAAGAAATATTGCGGTTGTAGGTGATGGATCTCTAAATAGCGGTCTAAGTTTTGAGGCTTTAAATTATTTAGGACATAAGAACAATCTTGCGCCTATTATTATCTTGAACGACAACGAAATGAGTATTTCAAGAAATGTCGGTAGGTTGGCGAAGATCTTAAATAAAACCAGATCAGGTAAGTTTTATAATTACGCTACAAAAACAAAGAGAAGATTACCGAAATTTATCTATCGCATGAAGGTTAGATTATCAAACATGATCCGAGGTTTTGCAAATAACTTGACGATTTTTGATGAACTTGGATTTTCATACTATGGTCCAATAGACGGACATGACATCAAGAACTTGATCAGATTCTTAAATCTGGTTAAACATAAAAATAAACCAGTCGTTTTACATGTAATCACAAAGAAGGGTATGGGTTATGAACCAGCCGAGAAAGATTCTTTGGGATTATGGCATGGCGTTGGCAAGTTTGATAAGGAAACAGGAGAGTTTTTAAGTAAAAATAAAGAAAACTATGAAAGTTGGAGTAATATCTTTAGTAATTACATCCTAGATTACGCCAAGGATAAGGAAGACTTTAAAGTAGTTATTCCAGCAATGATTACCGGCTCAGCTATGCTTGAGTTTGAGAGAAGGTATCCTGAAAAGATTATTGACGTCGGTATTTGTGAAAGTTTTGCGGTTTGTTTTTCAAGTGCATTAGCGCTAAATAATGTTAAGATTTATTTGCCGATTTATTCATCGTTTCTTCAAAGGGCATATGATCAAGTGTTACATGACTTAGCAAGGCATAATGCAAAAATCGTTATTGGAATCGATAGAGCTGGAGTCGTAGGAGCTGATGGCGAAACGCATCAAGGAATCTATGATATCGCGTATTTAAAGCATATTCCAAATATTGAAATCGTTCAACCTTCGACGGCTTTAGAAGCTTATAGTTTATTAAATTACGCTTTCGAGAAGGCTGATAAGACAGTAGCTATCAGGTATTCTAGAAACTCGGTTATGAAGTATTTGGGTGAAGTTGTGCCTATGATTGATAGTGTTTCTTGGGTAATGGAAGATAACGTAGGTAAAGCTAATTTGATTGCTTATGGAGATAACTTTATGAGAATGAAAGATTATATTCAAGCAAAGAACCTACCAATAAATCTAATCAACGCGAGATTTATCAAGCCGATGGATGTAATGATGTTGGAAGAGTTGTTAAAGAGCGAGTTGCCTTTATATGTTTTAGAGGATGTCACTAAAATTAGTGGATTGGGTTCTTCAATCCTAGAATTTATGAGTGATAAAGGCATTAGTAAGGTTATTAGAATTTTTGGCTTACCCGATGAGTTTATCTTACAGGGAACTCAAGAAGAGATATATAAATTATATGGTTTAGACGAATTAACAATTGTTAATACAATCTTGAAATAGGAGAAAATATGCTTAAGAGTCTGGAAGTTAAGAACTTTGCGATTATCGATAATATCAAGTTAGACTTTTTTCAAGGTATGACGGTTTTGACCGGTGAAACCGGAGCAGGGAAAAGCATCATTGTTGATGCTATTTCTTTATTGCTGGGGGATAGGGCTTTAAAAGAAATGATTAGTTCAAAGTCTGAAACTGCTGAAATTATTGGCGTTTTCAGTATTGTTTCGAATGACATTAAACAGATATTAGATGCAAATAATCTTGATTATGAAGATGATTTGACTGTTTATAGAATGATATCTAAAGACAAGAGCAACGTTGTTAAGATCAACAATCAAACTTCAAGTTTAAAGGTTTTGAAAGACTTGGCGGTTTATTTAGCTGATATCCATTCGCAATTTGATACTTCCCAATTAATCAATCCTGAAAATTACTTAAATTTAGTAGATAACTTTAGACGAATGAGAATCTTACCTTTAATAGAGAAATATCAAACTTCTTTGACAGTTTATAAAGGAAAGATTAAAGATTACCAACAAACCATCAAATCTCGTGACGATAGTTTAAAGAAACTTGATCTATATAAATTTCAATTGAATGAGTTAAGCAACTTGGAACTAGATAAAGATGAATTTGTAAGAATTAGTGAAGAAGTTAATATCTTAAGCAATATTGATAAAATCAATACAATCTTAGAGAAAAGCAAATTCTATTTAAATGATGAGTTGTTACTGGAAAGACTTTACGAAATCAAAGATAACTTTGATGATATATCCAAGTATTCTGAAGAGTTCAAAAACATTTCCGAACGTCTGAATAATCTCTATTACGAATTGGATGATCTGAATTCGTTAATTATTGATAAGAATGATTCGCTCGATTATAGTAAAAGCGACTTTGAAGAGATGCTTGAAAGAATTAATGATTTAGAGAAAATCCAGAAGAAATATGATAAAAATATTGAAGAATTAATTGACTATAAAGAATTCTTAAGGAAGGAAATCGATACGGTTGAAAATTTCGATGAGGTTTTAAACAAAAAAGCATCCGCAGTTAAAGATGCTTTTAAAGAAGTTTATCAAGATGCGATAAGTCTTCATGAGTTTAGAGAAGATATCGCTTTAAGAATAACTAAAGATATTGAAAATACTTTGGAAGAACTGGTAATTAAACATGCCCAGTTCAAAATAGTTGTTAGTAAAGTGGATGTTTTGGATGAGTTTGACGTATCTAGTTTTAGACAATATGGTTTGGACGAGATTGAGTTTTTGATTTCAACCAATAAGGGTGAACCGCTTAAGCCTTTGGCTAAAACTGCTTCAGGCGGTGAGATGAGCAGAGTGATGCTGGCTTTTAAAACTATTTTTGCTAGAAGTCAGAAAATTCCGACGATTGTTTTTGATGAGATTGATACAGGTATCAGTGGTTTCATCGCAAAACAAATCGCGAGAAAAATTCAAGAACTGTCAAAAATAACACAAGTAATTTCAATTACGCATATCCCGCAAGTAGTAGCTCAAGGTGAACATCATCTGTCTGTTATAAAAGCTATTCACAATAATCAAACTTCAATTAGCGTTAAATATCTTAAGTATGAAGAAAGAATTGATGAAATCGCTAAAATGGTTTCAGGAGATAAAGTAACATCAGCAGCTAAGGATATTGCTAGAGAATTGTTGATGAATCCATAAAAGAAAAAACACTGTCATTGTTTGACAGTGTTAATTTTTTATAGGATATTTTAAGATTAGCTAAAGACGTTAATAGCGCCGATAATAGCCGCAATCAATAGTCCCAAGAACATACCGATTGCAAGAATTAACAAAACAAATCTACCGAATTTGCTTTTAGTAGGATTGTAAGTCTTAATTTCTTTTTCTTGTTGAGTTGGTTTTCTCTTCTTAGTTTTATTTGCCATATGATTACCTCTTTCAATCTAATCAAAATATTAGTCTTTAATATTATAAACGATTAACGTTAAAAAGAAAAGAATTTTTTCTTAGCATCTTAAATTTCTAGGTTTTGCAGGTATTCGATAACTTCTTGAGTTAATCTGTTCGGAGTAGAAGCTCCAGAAGAAACACTAATTGTTTTGACACCCAATAAATCTTTTAAATCTATGTCTTTAACGCTTTCAATGAGTTTGGTTGGAGTGTTGGTTGTTTCTATGGATATCTTTACTAGATTTTTAGAATTATTGCTTCTAGGGTCGCCTACGATGTAGCAAAAATCAACATCTTGATTTCCTTCGATAATTGCATTCTGTCTAAATCTTGTGGCATTACAGATTTCTTCAGTGATAATTACCTCTTGATAAAGTTCTTTAATTTTATTGTGGATAGGAGTAATATCGTTGATGGAAAAAGTAGTTTGATTGGTCACGAAGATTGGTTCACTAATTCTAATATTATTTAAATCCTCAATTGTTTCTACTAGAGTAACCTTAGGGCTTATTGATAAAGAGGCATTAGTTTCCGGATGATTCATTTTGCCGATATAGATAATATTATAGCCCTTTTCCAAATATTCTTTGATTGAATCATGAGTCTTGTATACGTCATTGCAAGTAGCGTCTATCAAGGTTAAGCCATTATTTAGAATTCTCTCTTTAACGGCTTCATCAGTTCCATGAGCTGAAAGTATGATTGTTCCTTGTGTGATATCTTTAATTAAATCAAGCCTTGATGTCAAGCGATCATCAAGCGTAATCGCTCCAAGTTCTTTTAGCTCTTCAACAACTGACTTGTTATGAACGATAAAACCCAAGACATAGATAGGTCTAGGTAGTGTTTGATCTTCTAAACTTTTTTTGACGATATGGACGGCATTATAAACGCCTTTACAAAATCCTCTTGGAGTTATTTTCTTGACTATCATACAAATCCCTCAAATTCATTTACTTTATAACATAAATATTATATAATAATAGACGAGATTTTACGAGAGAAATGAGTATCTGATATGAAAAAATTTAGAAATGAATATTTAAACCAAGCCTTAAGTGAATTAAGGTTTAAAGAGTTAACTGCAGTTCAAAACAAGGTTATTGAACTGTTTGACAAGGATAACGATTTAGTTATAGAAGCAAAGACTGGGTCAGGAAAAACCCATGCTTTTTTATTGCCGATTTTGGACAGTTTGGATTTAGAGTCTAAAGATATCCATGCCTGTATAATCGCTCCAACTAGGGAACTTGCAATTCAAATCAATCGTTTTGCCCAAGATCTTGTCAAACATTCGAAAACCCCTATTTCCATTAATCTTTACCTTGGTGGTGAAGACAAGGAAAGAGAAATTGAATGGTTAAAGAACAAGCAACCCCAAATTGTGATTGGTACTCCTGGTAGACTTCACGATTTAGTAATTAAGGAAAACGTTCTAAAAATTTACAAGACTAAGTACTTTGTGATTGATGAAGCCGATATGACTTTGGATCATGATTTTTTAGAGACTGTTGATAATCTGGCTGCAACAGTTTCAGAAGCAAAGTTTATGGTTTTTAGTGCAACAATTCCGGAGAGATTAAAACCGTTTTTAAGAAAATATATTAACAAGCCGATTATGGTTGAGGTTCATCCGGAGGAGATATCAAACCTTAATATCAAACATTATTTCATTAAAACCAAGGAACAAGATCGTTTTATCTTTTTGAAGAAGATTGTAGACGTAATTAATCCTTACATGGGAATAATTTTCTGTAACACTAAAGAATCCTGTGATTCTGTCTATAACTGGATGAAGGATAGATTTGAAAATGTTACTGTGTTCCATGGCGATATTGATTTTAGAAAGAGAAAACAAATTATCAAAAGAATCAACAATCTTGAATTTCAATATATTGTCGCTACCGATATTTTAGCTAGAGGGATTGATATCGTTGGGGTAAGTCATATTATCAACTTTGAACTTCCTAGAGACTTTGAATTCTATATTCATAGAAGCGGTAGAACCGGAAGAATTGATTTCGACGGTGTTTGTCTGTCAATGTATGAGTTCAATGATAATTCTTATCTTGATAAGTTGGAGAATAAAGGCGTAAAATGCGAATACAAAGCAATTAGAAATGGTATGATTGTTGATGCTTCAATAAGAAAATCAAGAGAAAAAAGAGTAAGGCCTGAGAATGAGTTAGATTATGAAGCTAAAAGAAAGGTAAAAAAGCCAAAGAAGATTAAACCAGCTTACAAGAAGAAATATCAAGAAGCTGTCAATAAAGAAAAGAAGAAATTGGCTAGGAAAAAACGATGAGTTTACATGTAGTTTTATTCCAGCCGGAAATACCTCAAAACACTGGTAATATCATGCGTACTTGTGCAGGGACAAAAGCAACCTTGCATTTGATTAAACCATTAGGATTTAAATTAGACCCAAAATATTTAAAAAGAAATGCTGTTAATTATTTAGAACATGTCCATTTCTTTGTTTATGAGGATTTTGAAGATTTTCTAAGTAAGAATCATGGTGAGTTTTACTTTTTGACTAGATATGGAAAGAAAACGCCTAAAGAGTATGACTTTAGTAATTATGAAAAAGATATCTATTTGATTTTCGGTAGAGAATCTACAGGAATACCAAAAGAAATCTTAAGAGAACACTTAGATAATTGTATTAGATTACCGATAACCGATGAGATCAGATCTTTAAATTTAGCGAATACGGTTGCGGTAATGGTTTATGAAGTATTGCGCCAACAAGACTATCATGGATTATACCTTCATGAACCGGAAACACTAAAAGGACCTGATTGGTTAAGCGAGTGAGGTGAGTTTTAAGATATGGACACTAATATTGGCAGTAAAATTGTAATCCATAGTTATAAACATGACAAATCCTTGCATCGTATGTGGAAGAATGCAACTATCTTAGAGGATAATGAAGATTTGATTATCGTCGCTAACAGAAGAACCAAGGTGGTTGAATCGACAGGACGCTTTTGGTATACGAAAGAACCTTCAGTAGCTTTTTTCTTTAAAAATCATTGGTATAATGTGATTGCGATTATCAAAAAAGGGGAAGTTACTTATTATTGTAACGTCGGATCGCCTGTACTAATTGATGAAGAGGCATTAAAATATATTGATTATGATTTAGACCTTAAGGTAGATAGTGATTTTTCATATAAAATTCTAGATATTTATGAGTATAAAATGCACCAAGAGATGATGCAATATCCTAATGATATCAAACAAATCTTGGCCAAAGAAATGCTTAATTTAAAATCGAGAATTGATAAAAGAGAATATCCTTTTAACTCAGAATGGGTTCTAGGATGGTATAATAAGTTTTTAAGTTTAAAAGGGTAATATGCGACAATTTAATGAGGATAAATAAAAAAGATTAATTTGGAAATTAGTCTTTTTTATGTTATAATATAAAGTTGAGACAAATAGTTAATATTTTCTTTTGAAAAGGGTATACAATACATGTATATAGGGTGAATGCATATGGAATTAATTTATAAAGTAAAGAAACCAGAAACAATAAAAAGATTTATGACCGAGAACAATATTCCGACCTCGATTTTACAAAAGGATGAAAAGAATTATAAAATATTTGTCAACGGCGAAGTTAAATCACGTAAAGATACAGTTAGAAAAGGCGATAAGATTCATTTTCTTTTAGAAGAAGAAGGTCTTAACAAAAATGTAGAGCCTCAAGATTGCGATTTGGAAATAGTTTATGAAGATGAGTATTTACTAGTTATTAATAAGCCTGAAAACATGATTATGACTGTATCAAAGGCTAATTCAACAAATACTTTATCAAATTATATTTTAGGATATTATAAAAAGATTAATCTTAATAATATGGTTCATTTCGTTAATAAAATCGATCGTGAATCTTCAGGTCTTGTTGTAGTTGCTAAACATCGTTTCGTTAAGTTCTTGTTAAGTAATAAACTTGACAATGAGTTACAGTTTTCCTTTAAAGCAATCGTTGACGGTATTTTAGACGTTAAAGAATTTGATATTTGTTTACCGATTAAGAAACAAGATGATTCTTTTGTTAGAGAAGTCGTTGAAGAAGGCGGAGAAGATTGTTCAACTAAGTATAAAGTTGAAAAAGAATATAAGAGTTATTCTTTACTAGATGTTCAAGTTACCGGAAAAGTTCCGCATCAAATCAGGGTTCATTTGGCTTTCTTTGGTAAAGCTGTCGTCGGTGACAAGATTTATAACAAACATGAATATCAAGTGCCTTTGATGTTATGCTGCTATAAGACAAGTTTTATTAATCCGGTATCTGAAGTTCCGATTAACATTGAATTGCCGATGCCAAAACATTTTACAGAATTTTTAAAAGGAATAAAATAAATAATAAAATAAAAACTTCCAAATGAAAAGATTGGAAGTTTTTTTGTTTTGTTATTTAATATAGTTTATCAATAGATTTAATGTGCTTAAGATGGCATCTTTATGAGTTCTTTCCATTCCATGAGATGCATGGACTCCCGGACCGATAAGCGCTCCTTTAAAGTCTTTTCCACCTCTTTGAGCAGCGCTGACATCGCTGCCATAGAAAGGATAGATATCAGTTGCGTAATTTAGTTTGTTTTCTTCAGCTATGGAAACTAGTTTAGTAATAATATTGTAATCATATGGTCCGCTTGAGTCTTTGCAGCAGATAGAAACGTCTTGTTCGCTGCAACTTAAATCTTCTCCAATACATCCCATATCAACTGCGATAAGTTCGTCGACATCCGGGATATATGAAGCTCCGTGACCAACTTCTTCATAGGTTGAGATGATGAAAATTAAATTTGCGTTCGGTGTGATACTTTCTTTCTTAAGATAAGTTAGTAAACCGAACAGGATTGAAACGCTGATTTTGTCATCTAGGAAACGGCTTTTGATAAATCCTGATTCTGTAATCGTTGTTTTTGGATCGAAGAAGATAAAATCCCCAGGAGCGATTCCAAGTTTCTGAGTATCTTCTTTTGATTTTACGACTTCATCGATTCTGATGAGCATGCTGTCAGGAGTTCGGTTAAGGCTTGTTGCATCTTTATAGACGTGAGAAGAAGGGCTAGTGGAAAGGAAAGTACCTTGATATTCTTTACCGCTTCTAGTGTGGATAGTGCAGTACTCGCCGTCTAAAGTCGGCCAAATCGGTCCGCCGATAGTTGTGAATTTTAAATCGCCGTCACTGGTAATACTTCTGACCATTGCTCCTAAAGTATCAACATGTCCGCTTAAACCTAGAGTTTTATTAGTTTTACCTTTTACTTCAATTAAAAGATTGCCTTTTTTGGTTCTTGATGTAGAAAACCCTAGAGTTTTAATTTGTTCGTCAATATAGTTAATGACGTTATCAGTATATCCGCTTGGAGAAGGAATATTTAAGATGTTTTTAGCGAATTCAAAGATTTCTGATAAATAAGTGTTGTTCATATACAGTTTAATCCTTTCTATTTGATTAGTTATCTAATAACAAGTATATCATATCAATAGTTGATTTTTAAGCCTAATATCGCTTTAAATAATAAAATGTCTGTGATAGAATATAATATGAATAGGATGTGATTTTATGGTCGTAGTCTTTGGTGGTGCTTTCAATCCACCGACATTAGCACATAAAGAAATCTATTTTTTGATTGATAAGGTGGTCGGGTTTGATCATTTCATCTTTTTGCCTGTATCGAATAAGTATAATAAAAGTACGCTTATTGGTGATGAATACAGAATAGAAATGTTGAAACTATTAATCGAAGACTTGCCTAAAGCTTCACTTTCCTTACTTGAGATTGACGATCAAAATTATTTAGGTACCTATGAAAGTTTAAAGAGATTAAGTGAGATTTATCCGGAAGAAGAAATTGCTTTTGTAATCGGTTCGGATAATTTATGGAAGTTAAAAAAATGGATCAACGCTGAGAGATTGATTAAAGAGTTTAAGTTCATTGTAATAAATAGAAATAAGCAAGATGCAACTAAGTATATCGAAAGCGATGATTTGTTAAATCAAAATAAAGGTAATTTTAGAGTAATTAAAGGTTTTAATCAATATATATCATCAACAGCATTTAGGGATAGTTTAGATCCTTCTTATGTGACTGATGAGATTTATCAGTACATCATGGAAAAAGATTTGTACCGAGGGAGATAGTTTATGGAAAATGGTTTTTTGAAAGTAGCTTTAATATCACCGAAAGTAGAGGTAGCCAATCCTCTATTTAACGTAAAGGAAATGCTTAAAGCTATTGAGAAGTGTAGTTGTCACATGGCGGTATTTCCAGAGTTGTCCATCAGTTCATATTCGGCTGGGGATTTATTTTTTCATAAGAACCTTTTAGATGATTGTTATAGTGGATTGGATTATTTCTTAAAACATAATACATTTAAGGGAATCGCTGTTTTAGGCTGTCCGATTATTTTAGATCAATTGGTTTTAAATTGTGCGATTGTAGTGCAAGAAAATAAGATTTTGGGTGTGGTTCCAAAGTTCTATTTACCTAATACTAAGGAATACTATGAAAAACGCTGGTTTAATTCCGGTTTTGATTGTATTGATAATTACCAGGCTATCGACTTGTTAGGCCAATTTGTGCCTTTTGGAAATCTTATCTTTAGCGATGGCGATTTTAGCTTTGGTGTGGAAATATGTGAAGATATGTGGGCTACTATAACTCCTGGTAACTTATTAAGCGTTAACGGGGCTAATGTAATCGTCAATATTAGTGCTTCAAATGAAGTCGTTGGAAAAGAACATGTGAGAAGAAACGCCGTTTTAGAACATTCTAGAAAGAATAGCGGTGCTTATATCTATGTTTCTGCTGGAGCTAGCGAATCAAGTTCTGAGACAGTATTTTCCGGACATAATATCGTTGCTAATAATGCAAGATTAATTAAGGAGAAAAATGTTTTCTCACTTGAAACAGAAATCATGGAAACAGACATCGATATAAATAGATTGAAGTATGAGAGAAGAATTAATTCAAGTTATCGCGATTCAGTGTTAAAGTATCGCTTGAAATATCAAACGGTAGCTTTTGAGTTGCCGGTGATCGAAAATTTTAAGTTTGCAGAAATTTGGGATAAGTTACCTTTCGTTCCTAAAAAGAATCATTTAGATAATTTTAAAAGAATCAGTTCGATTCAAGAGTTCGGTTTAGCTAAAAGGTTAGTCCATACAAATATTAAAAGTCTAGTTATTGGGGTTAGTGGCGGTTTAGATTCTACCTTAGCTCTATTAGCAGCTGTTGGGGCTTTTGAGTATTTAGGTTATGATAAGCTGAACATCCATGCCTATACTTTGCCGGGTCTACATACATCTGAAAGAACTAATAAGAATGCGATTGAGTTAATGAAGTTACTTGGTGTAACCTATGAAGAAATTGACTTGAAGCAGCATATTTTAGACCATTTTGAAATCATTAAGCATGACTTGAGTGTTGAAGACACAACTTATGAAAACACGCAAGCAAGAGCTAGAACAATGGTTTTAATGAACTTAGCCAACAAGTTAAATGGTTTGGTTTTAGGAACAGGGGATTTATCGGAAATTGCCTTGGGTTGGTCTACTTATAATGGCGATCAAATGTCAATGTACAATGTTAATGGGGGAATCCCAAAAACAGTTGTTAGATACATGCTTAAATCCTATGCGGATTTCAAGTATCCTGAATCTAAGCTAAAATCTATAATTTATGATATTATCGACACTCCGATTACACCTGAATTAAAGAGTTCTCAAGAAACAGAAGAAATCATTGGAAAGTATGATATCAATGATTTTATCCTATATCGTTATATGATAGCTGGGGATACAGCTGATAGAATCAAGTATTTGCTTAATGTAGCTTTTGACTTGAATGTTGAAGAAGCAGATAAATATACTGATAACTTCTTTAAGCGATTCTTCCAACAAGCGTTTAAAAGAACCGCTAGTCCTGATTCACCGAAAGTATTCGATTTTGCGCTATCACCTCGAAGTGACTTCAAGATTGTTTCTGATATCAAGAGGTCGTCATGAAAAAAGTAGTTGTCGGATTAAGCGGTGGAGTAGATAGTGCAGTAAGCGCATATTTGCTTTTAAAGCAAGGATATGAAGTGATTGGACTTTTCATGAGAAATTGGGATTCAGCAGCTAATAACGATATTTTAGGCAACCCTAGTTTAGATGATGAAATCTGTCCTCAGGAACAAGATTATCAAGATGCTTTGAAGGTTGCCAACCATTTGGGTATAAAATTACATCGTCATGATTTTATTAAGGAATATTGGGATTATGTCTTTAGTTACTTTATCGATGAATACAAAAAGAATAGAACTCCTAATCCTGATATATTATGTAATAAGTATGTTAAATTCGCCGGTTTTCAAGAGGTAGCTAAGTCTTTAGGCGCTGATTATTTTGCTTATGGTCATTATGCTAGAGTCAAGGAAGAAAACGGTGAGTTTTTCTTGCTTAAGGGTAAGGATAACAATAAAGACCAGAGTTATTTTTTATCGCAACTCACGCAAGAGCAATTAAGTAAAAGTTTGTTTCCTGTTGGTGAATTAGATAAATCAGAGGTAAGAAAAATTGCGCTTGAAAACGATTTGCCTACAGCGAAAAAGAAGGATTCGACCGGTATCTGTTTTATCGGAGAACGTGACTTTAAAAATTTCTTAAAGAATTATATATTCTCTAAACCAGGCGAAATACACACTCTAAACGATGAAGTTTTAGGCCATCACGATGGCTTGATGTATTATACAATCGGTCAAAGAAAAGGACTTAATATCGGTGGTGATAACCGTTTTAAAAACGCACCTTGGTTTGTGGTTGGTAAGGATATTGATAAAAATGTTTTATTAGTAGGACAAGGTTTGAATAATCCTTATTTGTTTAGCAATAGAATTATTGTTGAAGATATAAACTGGATATCTAAAAAGCGCTTTGAAGGTACGTTTGAATGTAAAGCTAAGTTTAGATACCGTCAAGAAGATCAGGTGTGTTTAATCCAATGGATCGATGAAAGTTTAATAGAAGTTATTACTAATAAACCAATAAGAGCTGTCACTCCCGGACAAGCTTGCGTATTCTATGATAATGAGGTGTGTTTAGGCGGAGGAACGATTAAAGAAGTTTATCAGAATCAAAAAAAGATGATGTACTAGGAAGGTTTGGAATGAAAAGATTAGGATTATGTTTATCTGGCGGAGGGGCTAGAGGGGCTTATCAAGTAGGGGTTTTGAAAGCTTTGGAAGAACTGGGAATATTACAAAAAGTATACGCAATTAGCGGTACCTCTATCGGTTCAGTAAATGCTAGTCTTTTGACATGCAAGAGCGTTGATGAGATGCGAGATTTATGGTTTAATTATCCCGCAAGTGATTTCAATAAAGACACTTCAATTTTTAAAACATTGAGAGAAAGAAAAATGGATGTCGTCAATAAGGGTATTTACGAAATTAAGGCTCTAGAAAAGTTATTGCATGATAATTTGGATATAGAAAAACTTAAAGAAAAGCGAGTCTTTATCACACTTTCTCCAGCAGGTATGGATAACGAAGGGGCTATGGGCCTTTTGAAAGCATCGTTTAAGCATTATATCAGGAATGAGAAACAAGTGATTTATTTACCGCTTCATGAACAAAAAGAAAGTGATATAACAACCCAGATTTTAGCTTCTTGTTCAATTCCTTTTGTGTTTCCATCAGTATCTTTAAAGGGTCAACAAGTCTTCGACGGCGGGTTGTATGACAATGTTCCGGTAAAACCATTGGTTGACGCTGGTTGTGATACAATTATTGTAATTCATCTACATAGAATCTTTTTTATTAATAAGAACAGTTTCCCTGGCATTAACTTACATGAGATAAGAAGTTGGAAGTCTTTAGGCGGTTTATTGAACTTTGATTTTGATCAGGCTAAGAAAAGATATCAGATGGGTTATGATGACGCAATCAAGTATTTCAGAGAAGTTGCATTAAATTAAAAGAAATTAATCTCCTCTTAAGTAGTATTTAAACAAAGAGGAGGTTTTTTTTATGAAAAAATTGGTATTTGGTTTGATTTTATTCTGTTTTATTAGTTTTTCTATTACTATTGTAAAAGCAGAGGATTACAAGAATTATCAAGAAATTGTCTTTGATAATGATGATGCATATATGTTAAAGGATTATTCCGAACAAGATTATGAAGATTATTATAAAGACATTAAGAAAAAGAAGTTTATTGGTTGGAAAATCAATGTTGTTCACGCTAATGAACATGTTGAGTTTGTTTCTGAAACTAAGTTGAAGATTTCTAATAACGGTTATTCTTCAATAAAGCATAATATCAGTTTGGAAACTAAGGAAGAAACAAACTATCAAATTTCTGCGAGCGGTGGAATCAAACTTGAAGTGAAAGGTGATATCAAGAAGTTTAAAGGTAAAGTAGATGCGGATATCAAAGCTAGCATTTCTTACTCAAAGCTAACAACTAATAAAGAAAAGTATGAGTTTGAAATTATCGTCGATCCTAAAACCTATGTAAAGATCTTAACCAAAGGTACCGGTGAGATTAATAATGGTGTTGGAAAATATTTTTTATTTTGGATAAATACCAAAAGCGGAGGTTGGGAAACATTTACTGTAAAGACCGAATATTATGAAATCGTGAAGGATAGAATCTAGATGAAACGATTAATTTTTATCTTGATAGTTGCTTATATGATAGTAGGAGCTTTGTTATTGATTTTTCTCGAAGAAAAAAGTGAAAGAATAAATTACTTTACTGTAGATATGGACTATTCAAGAATGATGAGCAGTGAGGAAACGCTTAGTTTTAGTATTTTTATCGATAACAATCAAAACTTTCTGATCGATAAGAGTAATATTACAAGCGTGGCAATAAGCAATGATGATATGGAAGTATCAGTAAGCTTGATTGATTTATTCGAGGCAGAAAACAATATTAAATATCAAGATAATCTATACTATCAATTTATTATCGAAGTAGGATTTTCTGAAGTAAGTTTAGTTGGTTTAGATTTAACGATAGAGAACGCAATGCTTAATATCAACTATATCAATAGCGAAACAATAGAAGTATCAATAGGAGACTTATATCTAACTTTTAAGGAAATTGAAATAGATAATTATTTAGATTATGTAAGTTTATCATGCTTAACAGAAATAGTTGATGAGCAGGAGTATGTTGGTGCAGTAGTAATTAGATTTAATAATCTTACAAATCAAGATATCGAAATTATTGATGTTACAAGCAATAATCATAAATTTAGATTCAGTAGCAAAAATTACTACTTTGCTGAAGAAAAACCAACTGGATTTGTAAGTGACATTATCGATAACTATTTAGATATGGAAGTAGAAAAAGAAGTTTTTGTTATTAATGAAAATGGTTATTATGTTATTCCGATTGTATATATTGGTGGGTTTGACAAGATTTTTAGATTTCCAATTGTAATAGAGTATCAATATAACAATGCATTATATGAACTTTATATTGATGATTATTTATTCTTGAATGAGATGGTGAATTTTGATGAATATGTGGGAAATATCAACACCTATATCTATCAATATCAAGAATCTGACTAAGGAGTACGGTAAGAATAAGGGGATATTCAACTTAAATCTCGAATTATCTAGTGGATACATCAATCTTGTTGTGGGAAAGAATGGTTCCGGAAAATCAACATTATTGAAATGCATTATGAAGTTAGTTAGATATCATGGCGATATTGAGAGAAGAAGATTTAAGATTGGATATGCTCCGGAAAATTATATTATGCCGGATTTTATGACTGTAGATGAATTCTTATATAATATTGGTAGAATTAAGGGGGTTAATCGATTTGAGATTAGAGAGAATACTAATGATTACTATCGTTTCTTCAATTTAGAAAAGCATCGATTTAAAACAATAAAAACCTTAAGTAATGGGATGAAACAAAAGATTAACTTGATTCAAGCTTTAATTAACGAACCTAAGATTATCTTGCTTGACGAACCTTTAACAGCATTAGATTTTGATAGTGAGAAGAAACTTATAGGGTACTTAACCAGATTGGCAAAGGATCACTTGGTAATTATTTCAACTCATAATCCCAATAAGTTCAAAACCCGCTTGAAGCGGGTTATTGAACTGGAAAACGGAACGATTAAATGATAAATAATTTAAGATTTCAGTTTAATTATCTTTTCTCAAAAGTATTTGTTTTTTCGCTCTTAGCGATAATAATCGGCACTTTATCAGGTATTATTATAAGTTCCAATATTGATCTAGGCTACAATTTTATTGATGGGTTCATTATTGATTACAGATTTGATTATATGTTTCAGAGCTTATTGATAATTGAGATTGTTAGTGTAGTCGTTTCGGTGTTTGTGGCTGGAGTTTTAGGTTCAAAGAATAATGATTATTTGATTTGTTATACATGTAATTCTTATTATGAACGTTTCATCTACTTTTTTGCTAGAATCATTATTTCGATCTTTTTCTCTTTTTTGTTTATTAGTCTTGTCGGCATGTTCATGTTTTTGTTCGCTAGAGGGTTTACACCTTATCGCTTAGACCGAGATTTGGTTGTAAATGCCCTTTTTGCGGTATTTTTCATAAGTGTCTTTTTTTCGATGTTTACAATGACTTTGTTGGTTTTGATTAATCATTTCATTGTAGTATCAATTCCGTTTTTTGTCTTTTGGTACTTGAAAACCATCTATGATTTCTCTGAACTTAAGAGTGAAGTTCAGGAGGTTTTATTAAAGATTTTCCCTAGTTTCATTGTTAAAGGTCATATTTCTTATTATCAGGATATAAATTTTTATATACTGATTTTTATAGGTATGTTTCTTTTTTGCATTATCATAAGCACTATTAAAGATTATTAACTGTTTTCCTTCTTATTTTAATATGCGCAAATAATTGAATTGAAATTGTTCATTTTTTTTGCTATAATATTTTTTATCTAGGAGGGGAATTTATGTGCGGAATAGTTGGTTATATTGGTGATTTAAAAGCTACTGATGTAATATTAAATGGACTTAAAAAATTAGAGTATCGTGGTTATGATTCTTGCGGTATCAGTTTCTTGGAGTCGAAAAAATCTGATTTTACTACATATAAGACCGTTGGAAGGGTTGATTTATTAATAAATAGTTTTGATTATAACGTTGATAACTTAGTTGGGATAGGACATACTAGATGGGCGACTCATGGTGAACCTAATCAAGTAAATTCTCATCCTCATTCCTCAAGTTCTAAGCGTTTTATAGTCGTTCATAATGGTGTAATCGACAATTATCTGGAGTTGATCGCAAGATACCTTGAAGGCGTAAAGTTGATTAGTGAGACTGATACGGAGGTAATTGCTAATTTAATTGAGAAGTTTTCCCAAAGAATGTCCGCTGAAGAAGCGATAAGAAAGACGTTATCTTTATTGGAAGGATCTTATGCATTACTGATTATGGACAATGAACGTGTTGATACAATTTACGCAGCTAAGAATAAGAGTCCACTTTTGATTGGTTCTAGCGAAAAAGGTATTACTTTCGGATCTGATCTTATGGCTTTAGTCGGCAATTCTGAAAATTACTATTTGATTGAAGATAAGACTTTTATCGTTGCGAAGAAAAATGGTAAACCTAGTTTTGAAGCATATGATATTATCGGTAAGAAAGTAAATCTTGTTCAACATAAAATGGATTTGGCTGATAATGAAATTGATAAGGGTGGGTATGATCATTTCATGCTGAAAGAAATCTCTGAACAACCAGCTGTTATCCGAAGAATACTAGCAAAATACATGATTAACGGCAAATTAGAAATAGAAGAGAATATCGAAAAATTATTTAAAAACAAGAAGAGAATATATATAATCGCAGCTGGAACTTCAATGCATGCTGGTTTTATTGGTAAGTATTATTTTGAGAATCTAACCAAGATACCTACAGAGGTTTTTATAGCTAGTGAGTTCGCATATAACCAGCCGTTATTGGATTCAGACGGTATCTTTATCTTGATTTCTCAAAGCGGTGAAACCGCTGATTTAAGAGCTTGTTTGGTTAATATAAAACGGATGGGGTATCCTAGTTTGACAATCACAAACGTAATTACCTCTACATTAGCAAGAGAAGCGGATAGAGCCTTGGAAATTTATGCTGGACCGGAAATAGCAGTAGCTTCTACTAAGGCTTATGTTGCTCAAGTAACTGTCTTAGGAATTCTTGCATATTGTTTAAGTCAAGAAAAAACTTTCGACTTAAGTTTTGAACTTTCTAAAGTATCGATTGCGATGGAAAGTCTAATTGATCAAAAGGAATATATTGAAAGTTTAGTTGCAAAGAAATTAAAGAAACGCAATTGTTTCTATATTGGTAGAGGCATTGATTTCTATACGTCCTTAGAAGCTGCTTTAAAGTTAAAAGAAATTTCTTATATCCAAACCGAAGGCTTCGCAGCTGGCGAATTGAAACATGGAACAATTGCCTTAATCGAAAAGGATGTTCCAGTAATCGCCATAATCACTCAAAAAACAACAGCCCATAATACTAGAAGTAATGTTCATGAGGTTAAGGCTAGAGGAGCAGTAACTTTAATTATTTCCCTTGAGAGCGTTGCGGACAACTCAGATGACATCATTCTTTCCGATGTTCATCCGATGTTAGCGCCACTTATCAGTGTTGTCCCAACTCAGTTGATTGCTTATTATAAAGCTAAAGAATTAAATCTTGACATCGATAAACCAAGAAATTTAGCTAAATCAGTTACTGTAGAGTAGGTGGATTTTAGTGAAATATTTTGGGACCGACGGGATAAGAGGTAAAGCTTATACATTTATCACTGAAGAAATGAGCTTTAGAATTGGTAAAAGCTTAAATCATTTTAAATCTATCAGCAAGAAAATCTACATTGCAAGAGATACGAGAATTTCTGGAACGATGATAGTTGAAAATATAAAAAAAGGTGCTCTATTGGCCGGGATTGATGTTTGTAATTTAGGTGTCTATGCGACACCTTTATTGGCTTTCGCATCAGTAAAGAATGATTGTATCGGTGTAATGGTGACTGCTAGTCATAATCCTTATCATGACAATGGGATAAAAATCTTCAATCGTGGAGAAAAATCAAGCGATGCTATGGAACTCTTGATAGAAGAGGTTATTGATAATGATCTCGATTTAGCAAACGAAACACCTGGTAATGAGTTCGAAGATTCAAAAATCATTGATTTGTATTTTGAAAATTTTAAAGATTTTGATACTACAATGAATATAAATGTGGGTTTAGATTTAGCTAATGGAGCTACTACGACATCAGCATTGAAAGCTTTAGCAAGATATGTTGGTAAAGCTTTTGTTATCGGTGATAAACCAGATGGCTTAAACATCAATTTAAACTGTGGTTCAACTCATCTTGAAGCACTACAAGAATTAGTTATTCAAAATCAGCTTGATTTAGGATTTGCTTTTGATGGTGATGGTGACAGAGTCTTGGTAGTTGACGATTTAGGTGAAATTATCGACGGGGATTTATTGATATATATTATGGCAAAATACTTGAAACATCACAATCTTTTAAACAATGATGTTGTTGTATTGTCAAAAATGAGTAATTTGGGTATAATAAGAGCGCTCAATGATTTAGGCATCAGAGTAATTCAAACCGAAGTTGGCGATAAGTATATTTTTAAAGCTTTAGATGAAGAACAAGGCGTATTAGGTGGTGAAAACTCTGGTCATATCATCAACAAGCATTTATTTAAAACTGGTGATGGCGTTTTGAATGCTTGGTTTATTTTGAAAGTATTGAATCATTTTCAAATAAAACTTTCAGTTTTAAAGAAGGAAGTTACTTATTACCCTGATATCTTAATCAACATCAAGAATATCGATAAGAATTTAGTTAATGATGAAGAAGTAATCCAAACCGTTGAAAAATATAAGACTATGTTAGGTTCTGATGGAAAAGTATTAGTTAGAGCTAGCGGAACTGAACCTTTAATAAGAGTATCAGTATCCGCAAAAACTGAAGAATTAGTCAAAACCATTAGTTCTGATTTAGTTAATCTAATTGAATCCAAAAGATAATATTTTAGGGAGAGTCTATGAAAAGATATGCAATTATTCTAGCCGCTGGTAAGGGAACAAGAATGAAGACAGATTTACCTAAGTGTGCTTATCCGTTGCTAAAAAAACCGATGATAGCTTATATCGTCGAACATCTTTATAAATCAACTGTAATTGATGAATTGATTACTGTAGTTGGACATAAAA
>Ga0265295_1000850_pt1 | contig 57885 bp, 53 predicted proteins | sample Munlansysbiofilm_FD_192503 | JGI IMG/M metagenome (GOLD analysis project Ga0265295, IMG submission 192503) | Leachate microbial communities from a municipal landfill in Southern Ontario, Canada - Methane capture system biofilm | ecosystem: Engineered > Solid waste > Landfill > Unclassified ... | reverse complement strand
CCCCAGGGAGGAGCGCGGTTCTCCTGAGAGGTCTTTGCGCACCCCTCGAACAAGGCGTGCAGAGTTTACAAAAATGACATAAAGACCGTGTCAAGAACTTTTTTCAAATTTCGTGCTGAATAGTTACACGAAAAATAAAGTTGACACAAATAAAACGCCGTATTATTTTTCAAGGCAAATGTCCGGTCAACAGTAACCGCCCGAGAAGGGAGGCACCCCTTGCCCAGCCGCGAGAAAGAAACTTATTCCATTCAGTCAGTGGAGAACGCGCTCAATGTTCTTGAGGCGCTCTGCGATGACGATGACGAGGTCAGAATCTCCCGTCTCAGTGAAAAACTCGGCATGAACAAAACCAGCGTTTTCAGGCTGTTGGCCACCTTCGAAAGTCGTGGGTATGTCGAGCGGGAAGAGCTTTCGGGGAAATACCGGCTGGGTATCGCCGCTTACGAAATGGGGCAGAAATTTCTCTCGCGCATGAGCCTGCTGAAAAAAGCCCGCCCGGTCATGGAGCAGCTGGTCCGGGAATGTAACGAGGCGGTCTATCTGGCGGTTCGGCGCGATGACGACCTGCTCTTTCTGGATGCCGTTGACACCCCCTTGCAGGTCAAAATCGTCTCACTGGTGGGCAAACGGTATCCGCTGGCCCTCTCCGCAGCCGGCCAAATCCTGCTGGCCGGCGCCTGGCTCCAAGAGGAAGCCGGTCCCGAACGCAAACACCGTCCGACGCAAGATCCCGGCCTGGCCGATGAAACACTTCGGGAAATTCTCAAACAGGGGTTCTGCGTCGGCACTGAGGCCCTGGGCGAAGGCGTGACTTGCCTAGCCGTGCCTCTGCTCAATCTCCACGGCGAAACCGTCGCCAGCCTCGCCATGATTGGCCCGGATTTCCGCATGAACCCGGCCTTGATCGAAGCGGAATTCCTTCCCCGGCTCAAGGACGCCGGCCAGATCATCTCCTCCAAACTGGGCTATCTCGGCCCACATGCCAGTAAAAATCTTTACTGAAACGCCTTTTCCATCTATAGTTAGGCGTCTCCCCCATGAGGATGAGAATGGCCATCAAGAAGCGCGTGTACGTCAACTTTTTTCGGCCTTCGACGCCGAGCATGAAGGCGGAAGCGCGCATTACCAGCATCGTCATAGTGCTCTGGGCGATCCTTAGTTACGGCATTCCATTGCTCATCTATCTGGTCGGGCTGGGTGATCCCAGCGGATCCGGCGAATCGTTTATCACCCGTAGCCGGTTTCTCGGTTTTCCACTTCATTACTGGCTGATCGCCCAAGGCTGCACTGTAGGCTACGTTCTGCTGTGCAAGCTTTACTGCACGCTATGGGACAAGAGAGTAGCCCGCGGGAATCCCCGGAGGAAATCCCTTTGAACAGAACTTCGTTGATTCTCTGCCTGACCCTGGCCGCGATCTGCGGCTTGGCCGTCAACCTCTTTGCTGCGGCGGGAGAAGAAATCTACCAAGTCGAGCAGGGATTCAAGCTGATTCCGGCGGTCATAATGATCACCATGCTCTGCGTTTACGTCGGCGTCGGTTTTCTTTCAAAAGTGTCCGACACCTCGGGGTACTGGGTTGCCAGCCAAGAGATCGGCAAATTCGGCAACGGCGCCGCCATCGCCTCGGACTGGATGTCCGCCGCCTCGTTCATGGGGGTAGCCGGGCTGCTCTACCTCAAGGGGTGGTTCGGCCTCGGCTACATCATCGGCTGGACCGGCGGCTACGTGCTGCTGCTCTGCCTGATCACCGCCCAGCTGCGGCGTTTCGGCAAATACACCATCCCCGAATTTCTCGGCGACCGTTTCGACTGCCATGTGGTACGGCTCCTCGCCGCCTCGGTCACGGTCATCATCACCATCACCTACGCCGCCGCCCAGTTCAAGGGCATCGGACTGATCTGCGGCTGGATCTTCGGCATGAGCTACACCGCCAGCGTCTTCTTCGCCGCCGGAGTCGTCACCGCCTACATGCTTGTCTCGGGGATGGCCGGGGTCACCCGCAATCAGCAGCTTCAGTACGTGGTGCTGATCTCGGCCTTCATGATCCCCCTCTGGGTGCTCATCAAAAAGGCTGGCGGCGCCGGTATCCTGCCTCAACTGGAATACGGCCCGATCCTTTCCGGACTCATGGAGGGTAGCGTCGCCGGTCCTCCGCTGAGTCCCGAGGAAGCCCTGGAGTTGCGCCGGACCTTTCTCCCTTGGGGGATGGGCAACTTCTACCAGTTTATCGCCCTAGTCTTTACCCTGATGGTCGGCACCGCCGGATTGCCGCACATCATGATCCGCTTCTACACCGTAAAGAACGAGGACATCGCCCGCAAATCCGTGCTCTGGGGGCTATTCTTCATCGGCCTGCTCTACTGGTCGTCGCCGGTCTACGCAGTGCTCGGCAAATTCTGGAATCCGAACGGCGGACCGACCGTCGCCGACGTCATCATCCTTTCCGCTCCGGAGCGGGCCAATCTCGGCATCGCCTACATCGGCTACCTCGCCTCAGGAGCCATGGCCGCTGGCCTTTCCACCCTCGCCGGGCTGCTCATGACCGGCGCCTCAGCCATCGCCCACGACTGGTACGCCACGGTACTGCGTCCCGAATGCACCGACAAGCAGGCGCTGATGGTAGGACGTATCTTCACCGCCATTATCTGCATCATCGTCATCGTCATCGCCCTCAAGCCGCCGGCCCTCATCGCCCAAATCGTCGCCATGGCCTTCGCCATCGCCGGCAACACAATCTTTCCCGTGGTCGTCCTCGGCATCTGGTACTCAAAATCCAATAAATACGGCGCGATGGCCAGCATGATCTGGGGGTTCGGCATGACCCTCATGGCCATGGTCGGTTGGATTCTCGGCATTGAGTTCTTCGGACCCGAGGGGCTGATGCCGGCCACCTCGTCGGCGCTCATCGTTTGCCCGATCGCCTTCTTACTCAACATCATCGTTTCCAACGTCATGGCGGAGAAGGTAACGGAAGAGACGGCGGACAGAAGCGACAACATTCTGCGTAAGCTTCACAATCTCCCGGGAAATGCCGCCGAACCAAGAAATAAAAACGTCGCGTTTTTCCACTAGAGCTTTTCCGCTGCCCGCTCCCGGCGCCCAAAAGCAAGTCCGTCATGTTCAAGTTGCTCAACCGCAAACGTTCGGCCATGCCCTTCGCATGTTGGGCATCACCCTGATGGGGGTCGATCTGATGATGACGCAGAATTTTTTCACCCACATCGGTGAATTGATGGCGGCCAGTTCGTCCTGCTTTTTTCTGGGCCTGGTTTGCGACCGCGACCCGAAGAGCAAGTCCGGCGAAACGAATGATTGACGGTCTTTTTCACGTCGGGCGCCGTCGGAAAACCATTTGCCACGCTAGGCATTCAAGGCTAGGAGTTTTTCGGACTTTCCCGAATTTTAAAAAATCGACATCCACAATTCCTCTGTAACGGGACTTCTTGTTCGGCGAAGGACCCACCGTGTTCATTTTTGACTAATCTGGGCCAAAAACACTTCAAGACCGACAGACTGCTAGGATTAATTGAAGAGTTACCAGCCCAGGCCCGTCCTGACGGCGCCTTCCCGCGGATTGCCGAAACGACTCGGCCATTACCTCTAGGATAGACCGATGCCCCTTATCAAACATCTAAAAGAAACGGAACCGTTCCGCCACCTGCCGGATTCCATCCGCGACGAAATCTGCGCGTCGGCCGTCCTGAAGAAGTTCCCCGGCGGAACCTACATCTTCAAGCAGCACGATCCGTCCACCGGATTTCTTTATGTAATCAAGGAGGGCCTGATCGAAATCACCGTGCTCGCTCCCGGCGGGCAAGAGATGGTGGTCGATTTCCGCAACGAAGGGTCCTTCTTCGGCGGCACCCCGATTTTTACCGAGGAGCCCTATAGCGGCGGAGCGCGCACCGTCAACCCCACGGATTGCTATTTGATCCCCGAAGCCATCCTGAAACGAACCGCGCTCGAGTATCCGCAGATCAGCGACTACTTCACGCGCATTATCCACTCCCGCATCCGCAAACTTTATAAAGATCTTGTCGCGGACCAGACCCAGCAAGCCCTGACCCACGTGGAGGCCTACCCGTTCAAAAAGCGGCTCTCCGAAATAATGACCTCTCCGGTGGAAGCCTGCGCCCCCACAGAAACCGTTCGCGAAGTAGCTAAACACCTAACCAAAAGCCAGATCAGCGCCTTACTGGTGGTCAACCCCAATAACATACCCCTGGGGATCATCACCGAACGCGACTTGGTGGCAAACGCCTTGGCGCTTGATACCGGCAATCCCGACATCCTGACCGCCGCCGATGTCATGAGCCCGCAACCCCTTTCCATGCCCCCTTCGACCTACATGTATGAGGCCATGGCTTACATGCTCAATCACCAGATCCGCCACCTCCCGGTGGTGGACAACGGCAAGGCCGTCGGCATCGTGACCGTGCGTGACCTGATGCGCTTCCGCAGCCAAAAAGCGATGCTGCTGGTCGGCAACATCCGCGAGGAAACCTCGCTGGAAGGACTGGCCGCCATCCGCCGGGAACTCGTAACCGTCGCCCGATCCCTCCTTTCGGAAACCCGCCGGACCCCCGAAGTCATGGAAATCCTCTCCTACCTTCACCACGGCATTATCCGCCGGGGGTATGACATCTGCATGGAGCAGATGCTGGCCGAGGGCTATCTCCCCCCCAATATCCGTTACTGTTTTATGATCATGGGTAGCGGCGGGCGCCGGGAGATGCTGCTCAACCCGGATCAGGACAACGGGTTTATTTACGAGGACTTCCCCGATGACCGATTGCCGGAAGTCGAGGCGTTCTTCATCCCCTTCGCCGAAAAGATCGTCAGTGCACTGCACCGAATCGGCTACCCGCTGTGTCACGGCAAGGTCATGGCCAACAACCCCAGTTGGCGCGGACGGGTGCAAGACTGGGACGCGAGGATCAGCGGCTGGATCAACACCCCGGAGCCGCACAAGGTGCGCTACTCGTCGATCCTCTTCGACTTTGCCCCAATCGCCGGCGATGCTAGCCTGACCAAAAGCCTGCATGATATTATCGATCGGGGAATCAGCGAATTTCAGGTTTTTCTCTACCACATGATGTCTCTCGACCTGCGCTACAAGGTGCCCGTCGGCATGCTTGGCCGTTTTCTACTGGAGAAGAACGGGGATCACAAGGGCGAGTTGTCAATCAAGCAGGGCGGCATTATCTATATCGTCGATTGCATCCGCATGTTCGCTCTCGAAAAGGGGATGCACGAACTGACCACCCTCGACCGCCTCAAGGGCTTGGTCAATCGTAACGTCTTTTCCCCGGAAACCGCCGAGCACATCCAAGCCTCCTTTGAAGCCCTGTCCTTTCTGCGTCTTCGCAATGAAATCGCGTGCATCGACGCGGGCAAGTCGCCGAGTCACTACCTCAACCCGTATCTCCTGTCGAAAAGCGAGCAGGATCTGCTGCGCGAAGCCTTCAACGCCGTGATCAAGCTGCAGGAGGCGACCAAACGCCACTTCGCCCGTACCCCCTTCTGAAAAGCAGGCACCGGCACGGTGCGGACACAAGGTTCGCACGGCGAAAAATCCTTGAACCCCTCCGAGGACCGATGTTAGATTAGTCCGGATAAACTACCGCAAAACACATCCATTCTTGGGAGGAACAATGAAAATCGCCGTACTCGTCTTTACCTTGTTGATGCTGGCCGTGCCTCCGCTTTTCGCCGAGATGGTCACCGTGACCGTCGCCCAGGCCGAACTGCGGGACAAGCCCGCCGTAAGCGGCTCCGAGGTCGTCGCCATCCTGCCCTTCGCCACCCCCCTGGAGGTTCGGAAAACCGAGGACCGTTATCTTGAAGTCCAGGATTTCAAGGGAGCCGTCGGCTGGATTCACAACACCCTGGTCGACAAAACTCCGGCGGTGGTCATCAAAAAGGATAACGTCAACGTCCGCAAGGGTCCGGGGACCGAGCATCCTGTCGCCTTCCGGGGCATGGGCGGCGAAAGTTACCAGGTTCTTGAAGAGCAGGGGGACTGGGTACGAATCGGCGGGCAGGAGGAAGAACGTAGCGGCTGGATCGCCAAGAGCTTGGTCTGGGGGCTCTGATCCCCGATCGCGGGTAAGGAATTTACGGCGGGCCGCTTTCGGTAAAGCGGCCCGCCGACGTTTTGTGCAGTTTCGAATCAGGGGTTCGACGGTTTCCTTCCCGGGCAAACTCTGCTAAAGATAGAAAAATAAAAACCGGCCGCCCGCGAGACCTTCATCGTCGTCTACTCCCTCGCCACAAAGGTTCTTCCATCCATGAAAAAAACCATCGCCCTGATTCTTGTCCTCGGTGCCCTGGCCGGCGCCTTCTGGTGGTGGAAAGCCACTCACAAAAAAGAAGAAATCCGGATCCTGGCCACGGAAAAGGTCGAGCGGGGAACGGTCCGCAAGGTGTTGGAAGAGACCGGCATCATCAAGTCCCAGGTCGGCGGTATCGTCAAAATCGGCGCCCGCGCCACCGGGGTCATCGACCGCATGCTGGTCAAGGTCGGCGACCGGGTCGAAGCCGGGCAACTGGTGGCGAGCATCGACAGCCGCGAACTGGTGGCCCAGGCCGACGAAGCCCGCGCCCGACTCGCCTCTCTGCGCGCCGAGCGGGAGCGTATCGCCCGGGTCTATCCCTTACGCATCGCCGAGGCCGAGGCGGAACTGGAACTGGCCGTTGCCCGCGCCGACTACTCGCAAAACAATTATCGGCGTCAGCAGACTTTGGTCGCGGAGCGAGTCATCTCCCAGGACGAGCTGGAGAGAGCCCGGCAACAGGCGGAGATCGACGCCGGCCAGACGCGCTCGCGGCGAGCGGCCCTCGACCGGGAGCGGCAGGAATTCGACCAGGAGTCGCGCAAGGCGCAGTTGGCGGTAAGCCAGGCCGAAGCGGCGCTGGCGGCGCTGGAGATTCGCATCTCCTACACCGCGGTGGAGAGTTCCCTTTCCGGCGTCGTCAGCCAAGTCACCGCCCAGGAGGGCGAGACTATCGTTGCCGGCTTGCAGGTCGCCAACCTAGTCACGGTCATCGACCCCACCCGTCTGGAGATGTGGGTCTATGTGGATGAAACCGACGTCGGCCAGGCCAAGCCCGGGCAGCGGGTAGAATTCAAGGTCGACGCCTATCCGGACAAAACCTTCGCGGGACAGGTCGCCACCATCTACCCCGAACCGGAAATCCGCGACAATATCGTCTACTACCGGGCGCTGGTGGAAATCGACCGCGAGCAGGCGGAGATGCTGCGTCCGGAGATGACCACCCAGGTACGCATCGTCGTCGAAGAGAAGCAGAACGTACCGCGTCTGCCCAACGCCGCCATCAAGTGGGTGAACGGCGCCCAGGTCGTCTTCATCAAGCAGGCAACGGGCGGAGTGCGCCAGGTCACGCCGAAACTGGGGCTGGCCGGCCTCGGCCACACGGAAATCCTCGAAGGACCCGCCGCTGGGGATGAAGTCGCCACCCGGGTCGAGCTCCCTGATCAAGCGCCAGCCAGAAAGAAAAAACCGTGACCGCCGGGGACACCGTCATCCGCCTCGCGGATATCGGCAAAAGCTTCAGTCAGGGGGGCGCCCCCGTCGAGGTGCTCAAGGGAATCTCTCTGGATATCGCCGTGGGTGAGTTCATCGCCCTGCTCGGCACCTCGGGCTCGGGCAAATCGACCCTCATGCACATCCTCGGCCTGCTCGACCGACCGTCGGCCGGCAGTTACCTGCTCAACGGGCAGGATGTGGCGCAACTGGCCGACGACCACCTGAGCGAACTGCGCAATCGGATGATCGGCTTCATCTTCCAGTCCTTCTATCTCATTCCCTATGTCTCGGCGCGGGAGAATGTCATGCTGCCGGGTCTCTACGGCCACACGGCGGGTCGCAGACTCAGGGCCCGCGCCGAGGAACTGCTGGCCTTGGTCGGCCTCGCCGACCGCATGGATTTCAAACCCAGCCAGCTCTCCGGCGGGCAGCAGCAGCGGGTGGCCATCGCCCGGGCGCTGGTCAACGATCCCCAGGTGCTGCTGGCCGACGAACCGACCGGTCAGCTCGATTCCAAAACCAGCGTCGAGATTCTCGAACTGCTCAGTGACATCAACCGCCAGGGGCGCACGGTGATTCTCGTCACCCACGACCAGCAGACCGCCGCCTACGCCAAACGCCGGATTGTTCTCGATGACGGCCGCATCCGCAATTCTTGATCGCCTGCGCCTAAGCGGGCGCATTCTGCGCATGGCCCTGGTCGCGGTCTGGGCCTATCGGCTGCGCAGCTGTTTCGTTATCCTCGGCGTCGGTCTCGGCATCGCCTCGCTGACCGTCATTGTTGCCGCCATCGACGGCGCCGAGCGCAAAGCCTACGAAATTGTCGACACCTTCGGGCCCGACGCGATCTTCGTCATCGGCGGCGATATCCACAACCGCGCCGTCGGCCAGCGTTTCGACACCCTCACCTACGCCGATGTCGAGGCGCTGCGCCAGTCGCTGCCGGGAGCCTACCTGGTGGTACCGATGCGCTCCGAGCACAACCTGCCGGTCCGTTTCGAACGGAACAAGATCCAGGTTTCCGCCATCGTCGGCGCCACCGAAGGCTACGCCCAGGTCTGGAACTGGCCCCTCGCCGAAGGACGGGACTTCACCGCCGAGGATATCGCCCAGGGGGCCAAGATCTGCCTGATCGGCGACACCCCGGCGCAAGAGCTCTTCGGCGACGACTCCCCCTTGGGACAGACGATCTTCATCGACAAGCTGCCGGTACAGATCGTCGGCCGCCTCATCTATCGCGGCACCCCCACCGGCGGCGGCACTCCCGTCGACGAACGCATCATCCTTCCCCTCTCGACCCTGACCCAGCGTTTCAACCTCGACCGTAAATATTTCCGTGCCCTGCGGGTGAAAGTTTCATCGACGGAGAATATGGCCTTCCAGGTCGAAAACCTGCGTTCCCTGCTGCGCCACCGACATGGCCTCGAAGAGGGAGAACCCGACAATTTCAGCCTGCTGACCGCCGACGAAATCCTCAAGTTTCTCTCCATGTTCAAGGGCGGGCTGCTGGTCTTTCTCGGTCTCACCGCCACCGTCGCCGTCCTGGTCGGCGGCTTCGTCCTCGCCAACCTCTTTTACCTGAGCGTCGACGAACGCAAGGCGGAAATCGGCCTGAAGAAAGCTCTCGGTGCCCGTAACGGCGCGGTGCTGGCGCAGTTTCTGGCCGAAGCGGTGATTCTCACCCTGCTCGGCGCCCTGCTCGGCATGACCCTCGGCATGGGCCTGGCGAAGCTGCTGGAAAAACTGGAAATCCTGGAGATCCTTTTCTCCTGGAAGGTCTTCACCTGGTCGACCCTTTCCGCCGTCGCCATCGGCATCCTCTTCGGCCTGCGCCCGGCCCGCCGGGCGGCGGCGATGGTACCGATCGAGGTGCTGAAAGGATAAATTTTCGTAGGGGCACCCACAAGGGGCCGCCCCTACCGTACCCATAAAAATCCAGGCGAACCCGAGGTTCGCCCCTACACCAATCACTGGTTCCCCATGCCGCTGAGTCTCAAAATCGCCCTCTCTTCCCTGCGCGCCCATCGCCTGCGTACCCTGCTGGCGATGATCGGCGTACTCCTCGGCGCCCTGGCGCTGACCGGTGTGCAGCACGTCTCCAAGGCGATGCTGGAGAAGACCGAGGTAGAAACGGCCAAGCTCGGCAGCAATCTTTTCATCGCCCAGAGCGGCCAGCTCGCCTTTCGTCGGGACGGAACGGCGCGCAGTCGTAACGAGGCCCGCAATTTCACCCTCGCCGACGCCCGGGCGCTGATAGGGGGGATCCCCTCGGTGCGCCGGGGCGTCCCCTTCATCACCCAGACCATGCCGATTCGCCTCGGCGACAACAAGATTCCCTCGCAGGTGGTGGCGACGACCGACACCTATCCCGAGGTGCGCAACTTCCGCCCTGAGCACGGCCGCTTCTTCAGCACCGCCGAACAAGAGGCGCGGGCGCGGGTGGTGGTGCTCGGCGCCAAGATCGCCGAACGCCTCTTCGGCTCGGCGGAGAAGGCCCTCGGCGAGCAGGTCTTCTTCTTCCGCGCCGGCGTCCGGGTGATCGGGGTGATGGAGAGCAAGGGGGCGGACATTTCCGGCACCGACCAGGATGAACAGGTCTTCGTTCCCTTGAGCACCTTCATGCGACGCATGGCCAACCAGAACTGGATCAGCGGTGTCTATCTGCAACTCGACCACCCCGATGCCCATGTCACGGCGCGTCCGGCGGCGGAGGCGATCCTGCGGGCACGCCACAGTATCGGCCCAGGCAAAGAGGACGACTTCTCGCTGCTGACCGCCAAGGACACCATGAAGGTGCAGCAGCAAGCCCTCGATCTGGTCGGCACCCTCGGCCTGATCAGCTCGTCGATCTCCTTCGCCGTCGGCGGCCTCGGTATCCTCTCGATCATGGTCCTGCTGGTGCGCACCCGCCGCCTGGAGATCGGCGTACGCCGGGCGGTCGGGGCGCAGCGGCTCGACATCGTCCGCCAGTTCATGCTGGAAGCGGCGCTGATGTCGGGGAGCGGTGGCGGGGTCGGCGTGCTGCTGGCGCTGGTCTTGGTGGTGGTCGTCTGCCGCCTCGGCAACATGCCCCTGGTGATCGATCCCCTGCTCATCGCCGGCTCCCTCGGCGGCTCAGTGCTGCTGGGGCTGGCCGCTGGCGCCTACCCGGCCTGGCAGGCGGCGCATATCGAAATCCTCGACGTACTGAAAAATCAGGAGTGACCCGGAACGGAACAATCCCCCGAAGAAGGAAGTCGCGAATGAAAAGAGTCCTGACTCTATTGCCGATGCTGTTGCTGCTGACAGTTGTTTCCGTAGCCGCAAGTTCCGACGCAACGGAGGAAATTCCCTTGGTTGCCCTGCTGCGCGAACGGGCACTGCCCCTGGCCACGGAGGCCGATCTCGATCCGCTGCTGGAGCGGGCGAAAGAGGCGCAACTGATCCTTCTCGGCGACGGCACCCACGGCACCTACGACTTCTATCGGGTCCGCACCCACATCAGCCGGCGGCTCATCGCCGAACAAAACATTGACTTCATCGTCGTCGAGGGGGATTGGGCGAGTACGGAGGTCGTCGACCGCTATGTCCGGCATCTGCCGGGGGCCGTCGCCAATGCCGCCGAGGCTCTGCGCGCCTTCCACCGCTGGCCGGACTGGGTCTGGAAGAACAGCGAGTTCGAACAGCTGGTGGAGTGGCTGCACCACTTCAACGGCGTCCGCCCGCCCGAGCGGCGGGTCGCCCTCTATGGCATGGATCTGCTCGGCTTCCCCGACTCCCTGCAACGGCTCATGGACCATCCACCCACAGCCGAAACCGGCCGCGCCTTCCGGCAATGCCTGGCTCCCTATCTGGACAATCCCCTGAATTACCCCGTCGCCCTCTCCCAGGGCGCGACGGACTGCACCCCGGAACTCGCCGCCCTGCATGCCCAGGTAGCCGCGAGCGAGGAGCCCGGCGGCGAGGTCACCGCGCATCTGCATGTGGTGGAAAATGCCGAAGCCTACTACCGGGCCATGGCGACCTCCGCCGCCTCGGCCTGGAACCGGCGGGTGGGCCACTTCGCCGAAACCCTGGAGCGTCTGCTCGATCAACACGGTCCCGCTGCCCGAGGAATCGTCTGGGCGCACAACACCCACGTCGGCGACGCCCGCCTCAGCGCCATGGCCGGACAGGGGATGCAGAGCCTCGGCGAACTGCTACGCACCCGTTTCGACAACGCATCGATACTGCTGGTCGGTTCGACCACCTACTCAGGGAGCGTGCTTTCCGGTCGGGAGTGGGGAGCTCCGGTGGCCATCCTTCCCCTTCCCCCTGCTGTGGAGGGCAGCTTCGAAGAGCTCATGCACCGCACCGGGCATGCCGTCGCCTACTGGCTCTTCACGCCCGGCGACCGTCACGATGGACCCCTCGTCGCCCCTTGCGGCCTGCGCGCCGTCGGCGTCGTCTATCAACCCGAGTTCGACGCCCGGGACAACTATCTGGCCACCATCCTGCCGGGACGCTTCGATGCTTTCATCTTCATCGACCGGACGCAGGCCCTAAAGATGCCGTCCGTTGTAAACAAAAAGGCCTCGCCATGACCGCCAATCCTATGCGAGGTTTCCAGCGCGCCATCACTTACGACGTCCGGGCTGCGGACAATGGGCGTATGACTCTGACCGCCCACCTGAATGATCGCTTCCACGACATCGAGGTCGCTATCGTCGTCGACATCTCCGGCCTCGAAATTCTCGACAGCCGCGTCGAGTTCCGCCGCACCCCCACCCCCCTTTGCTCCGAAGCAGCGGGCAAGTGTGCCCAACTACACGGCTTCGTCATCGGCCGGGGGCTGAGCCGCAAACTGACTGAGGTCTTCGGCGGCCCGGAGGGCTGCGGCAACCTGCGGGTCATGCTCGCCGGACTGCTGCCCCTGGCCATCAACCTGCAGGCCTGCGCCGAACTCGACGACGAAGAGGCCGCTCTCGCCGCCATTCATGACAGACTGCTCGGCTCCTGCGCCGGGTATCCGCGACAGGGCCCGTGAGGCGCCCCAGAAAAATGACCGAACACAACGAAAGGAAGGAGTTCCCATGGCAATCCGGCTGACTATCCTCTGTGAAAATTCCGTCCGTGCCCAGGCCAATCTCATCGGCGAACACGGTTTCTCCTGTCATGTGGAGACCCCCGCCGGTGACTATCTCTTCGACACCGGCCAGGGTTTCGGCATCATCCCGAATGCCCTCACCCTGAAAAAGGATCTCTCCCGACTCAAGGCGATTCTCCTCAGCCACGGCCACTACGACCACACCGGCGGCCTGCCCGAGGTGCTGCGCCGCACCGGGCCCATCGACGTACACGGCCATCCCGACCTTTTCCTGGCCCGTTACCGCCAAGACCGCTTCATCGGCATTCACCACCGCCGGGAGTATCTCGAAGCCCAGGGCGCCCGTTTCATCCTCGACCGGGAGATGCGCGAAGTCGCCCCGGGGCTGTGGCTGACGGGTGAAGTTCCGCGCCATACCGACTTCGAACAGGGAGATCCGCTGATGACGAAGGTCTGCTGCGGCACGACGAGCCACGACGACATTCTCGATGACCTCTCGCTGGTGGTGGAAACAGAGAAGGGGTTGATCCTGGTCCTCGGCTGCGCCCACGCCGGACTGGTCAACATTATGGATCACGTCCTGGGAAAACTCGGCCGCGACGGTTTTTACGCCATTCTCGGCGGCACTCATCTCGGTTTCGCCGACGATGCCCAATTCGAGCGCACCTTGCAGGCGCTGGACAACTACAAGGTGGAAAAACTCGGGGTCTCCCACTGCACCGGTCTGCCACATGCCGCCCGCTTGCAGGCGATTCTGGGGGAACGCTTCTTTTTCGGTTCGGTGGGGAGTGTGCTGGAGGTATAGAGAGCAAGCGCAAACGTTGCCGATGTTCTGCTTATTCCGTCATGGAAGGGTGGAATGCTCAACCGTTTGCCGGGTCACGACACCGCGCCGGCACTGATTCTGCGGATGGTTCTGATGGCCGGATGGCGGGGGGAAAGATGAGTTCCCCTTCCCCCCGCCGGAGGCATCGCTCTGCTGCCGCAGCTTTTCACCGCAAAAGGGGCCGAACGCGCGGAATTGCGGACGCACTAAATCTTACGGCCGCTCAATCCCCATCCCAGACATCCCGCAGATAGGTTGATCCAAGATTGCGCATCTGTCGCTCGATGTGTGCCGTCCGTCGCTGGACATAGGCCGAAGGCGCCGCTGCCTTGTACCGGGTGGGATTGGGCAGCACCGCCGCCAACCGCGCCGCTTCCCGCTGGGACAGCTTAGCCGCCGGTTTTCCGAAATAGCGCCGCGCCGCCGCTTCCACCCCGTAGATGCCGTCGCCGAATTCGGCAATGTTCAGATAGACCTCAAGAATCCGCCGCTTCGGCCAAAAACTCTCGATCAGCACCGTGAAGTACACCTCGATCCCCTTGCGGAAAAAACTTTGGCCCTTCCACAGAAAGAGATTTTTGGCCACCTGCTGACTGATAGTGCTGCCTCCCCGGATTCGCCCCCCCTCTTCCAACCGTTCGAAGGCGTCGGCCAGGGCGTCAAAGTCGAAACCGAAATGGTCGGGAAACTTCTGGTCCTCGGCCGCCACCGCCGCCAGCGGCATCTGCGGCGAAATCTTCTTCCAGTTCACCCAGCGGTAATCGATGGCGGTATAGGCGCGGGAACCGAACACCCCTTCGGCATAGCGCGCCGCCATGAAGGCACTGGCCACCGGCGGCACGAAGCGCAAAAGCAGTACCGCCAGCACCGAGAACACGACCAGACCGACGGCCGTCTTCGCAAAAGCGCTCAATAGCCGGTAGTGTAACGATCTACGTTTGCCTTCCATTGGGGACTGGGGATTCATGGGGAACTCGGGGAGGTGGGGTGGCAGACCGAGGAGCGCCGCTCTCCTTGGCCGTGAAGTCTTTTCGCTTGCGACCGGAAGATTGGAGACGTCGTCAGCTCGCCAGGTGGAGCTTCGGAACGGCTTTTTGCGGGCGATTCAGTGCCAGGTCGTGAGCGACTTGCAGATTGAGCCAGAACTCCGGGGTCGCGTCGAGAGCCTGGGCCACCAGCTAAGCCGTTTCCGAGGAGATGCCCCGCTTGCCGCGCACATTCTCGTTGATGCGCTACACGGGGATCTGGATATGCGCGGCGAACGCCACCTGGCTGACGCCGAGTTCGTCGAGAAAGTCTTCCTTGAGGATGGTGTCGGGATGGGATCAGTCGGGGTCATCTGCGGACTCCTCTTTCTTTAGCGATGCTCGGGAAACGCGTAAGGTGGCGTGCGCCGACCGCCCTAAGGACTTACGGTTCCAAATTGGAACTTCAAGTCCTTAAACTCCTGATTTGTCAACTGGAACATGAAATCGGCAGGAAACCGGTCGAGGTTCCTTCGGACCTGATCATTCAACCGTTTGACCTCGACGCCGTACAAACTTGGCCAACTACCCGGCATGGTTCGCTGCCCAATCCATCATCAAAACATGCTCACCAGCAACCGCGTCCCCATGATCAGCACGAAGATGGCGAAAACTTTTTTCAGGCGGGGGACGGGGAGGCTGTGGGCGAGGCGGGCGCCCAAGGGGGCGGTGCAGATACTGGCGAGGGCGATGCCGACGAGGGCGGGCAGGTAGATGAAGCCAACGGTGCCGGCGGGGAGGCCGTCGGCCGACAGTCCGTTAACCAGATAGCCGGCGGCACCGGCGACGGCGATGGGAAAACCGATGGCGGCCGAGGTGCCGACGGCGTGGTGCATGGGCAGGTTGCACCAGATGAGGAAGGGGACCGAGAGGCTGCCGCCGCCGATGCCGACCAGGCTCGACACCCCACCGATGACGTTGCCGACACCGAACATCCCCGCCGCGCCGGGCATCTGCCGGTGCGGTTTGGGACGGATGTCGAGCAGCAGCTGGATGGCCACATAGTAGAGGAAGACGACAAAAAAGCCCTTGAGAAAGCCGCTGGAAAGCTGGGCCGCGACCCAAGAGCCAAGAAAGGTGCCGACCAGAATGCCGGGAGAAATCCCCTTGACTACCGGCCAGTTGACCGCCCCCCGGCAATGATGGGCACGCAGGCTGGAAATGGATGTGAAGATGATACTGGCCAGGGAGGTCCCGAGGGCCAGGTGGAGGATATAGGCCTCGGGCAGATGCTGGGCGGTGAAGGTGAAGACCAGCAAGGGAACAATAACGACGCCGCCACCAACGCCGAGCAACCCGGCGAGAACACCGACGAAAGCGCCGGTGCCGAGATAGAAAAGCCATTCCATCGTAGAAGAACTCCCATCAGCAGAAATTAAAATGATTGTCGTCAATCCTTTAGTCAGGCGGCCAATGAAGAGCCTCCCGTAAAATCCCCCCCAGCCCCCCCCCTTTTCAGGGAGAGGAGCCAACTTTCTACAATTTGACCAGCACCCGCCCCTTGACCTGGCCTTTGAGAATGGCATGAAACTTGGGTTCCAGAGTTTCGAGGGTGGTTTCCTCGACGACCCTTTCCAGATGCGTCGGCTTCCAGTCGCCGGCGAGTTTTCCCCAGACCTTGAGACGCGGCGCCATGGGGCATTGCACCGAATCGACGCCGAGCAGACTGACGCCGCGCAGGATGAAGGGGAAGACATTCATGGACAGCTCCGGCGAGGCGACCAGGCCGCAGCAGGTCACCACCCCTCCGTAGCGGGTCGATTTGATCGCCGCGACCAGGGTTTCGCCACCGGCCACATCGACCACCCCGGCCCAGCGCTCTTTCATCATCGGCCGATCCGATCCGGCCAGCACCTCGTCCCGGGAGATCACTTCCGCCGACCCCAGGGACAGGAGAAAATCTTTTTCCGACGCTTTGCCCGTGGCCGCCGTCACCCGGTAGCCGGCCCGGGTCAGAATCGCTACCGCCAGGCTGCCGACGCCGCCGGTCGCGCCGGTGACGAGGATATCGCCGGCCTCAGGCCCCACTCCGGCTTCGGCCAACTTCCACACCGACAGGGCGGCGGTGAAGCCGGCGGTGCCGAGGATCATGCTCTCGCGGGCGCTCAGTCCGACGGGAAGGCGCACCGCCCAGTCCGCAGGGGCGCGGATGTACTGACCGTAGCCGCCGGCGGTGTTCATCCCCAGATCAAAGCCGGTGACGATCACCAAATCCCCCGGCGCGAAGGCGCCGCCAGCGCATTCCACCACCTCGCCGACGGCGTCGATCCCCGGGGTATGGGGATAGTGCTTGGTGACGCCGGGCTTGCCCAGGGCCGAGAGGGCATCTTTGTAGTTCAGGGAGGAATAGCGCACCCGCACCAGCAGCTCGCCAGAGGGCAGGTCCGCCAACAAACGGTTGACGATGGAACGGCGGTACTCTTTTTCGCCGGTCTTCTCGACCAGCAGGGCGGTAAAGGTCGTCATGCTCATCGGAGTTCTCCTCTTCATTTTCGTTTCGTTTTATTACTCCCCCCGCGCGCGACCTGTCAACCGTCGCGAAACAACTTTGCCCTGGCCTTTCCCACTCTCCACCGCTATGCTGCGAACCGGCGCCCCACGGAAAGGAAATTTTCTCATCATGGCCCTGCCAGCAACCATCTATCGCGTCGCGATCCAACTCGCGGATGTCGACCGCAATCTCTATCTGAAGCTACAAACCACCGTCGCCCGCCATCCCTCGGAAACCGCCGAGCGACTGCTGACGCGAATCCTGGCCTACGCCGTCGCCTACGAGGAGGATCTGGCCTTCACCAAGGGGATCTGCGCCGGGGACGAGCCGGACCTGTGGATCAAGGGCCCGGATGGCCGGGTGCTGACCTGGATCGAGGTCGGTCAGCCCGATCCCGAACGGCTGCTCAAGGCGAGCCGCCACGCTGAACAGATCGTTGTCTTCGCCTATGGCCCGGCCCGCTATCGCTGGGAGAACCAGCACCTGGCCAAACTCGCCGCCATCCCCAACCTGACCGTATGGGGGATCGACTACGATTTCCTACAACAGCTGGTCGCCCGCCTGCAACGCACCATCGAATGGGATCTGACCATCACCGAAGGCAACCTCTACCTGAGCCTCGAAGGCACCACCATGGAAAGCACCCTGACCCTTTTGACCGGGACAAAGTAGCTTCACCGCCTTTACCCGTGGTTGCGCAACTGCAATTCCAGCGGATGGGGATTGAGGTAGACCTGCTGCTTGAGATAGGGCTGGTCGTATTTGCGGGTGAAATGGTTGATCAGGGTCACGGGAACGATGAGCGGCACCAGCCCCTGGTGGTAATGCTCGATGATCTCCAGCATCTCACGCTTTTCGTCGGCACTGAGCTGGTTTTTGAAATAACCGAGCATGTGCTGCAAGACGTTGACGTTCTTCTTGATGGTCGATTGCAGACGCAAGGCCTTCATCAGCAACGGCAAATAGGCGGCGTAGAGCTCGTCCACAGAGAGATCGGCCCGCGCCACCAGCCGCCCCATCTCGCGGTAAATTTCAGTGCCGTGGGCGAGGATCAGCAATTTGTGGCGGGTGTGGAAGTCGACCAGCGCCCCCCGGGTGCGCTGCCTGTCCGCCGTCTCCCGCCAGCGTTTGAGGGTGAAAAGGCTCTCGATAAAGGTCTCCCGCAGCTTGGGATCGTTGAGCGGCCCGTCTTCCTCCACCGGCAGCAGGGGAAAGTGGTCCATGAAGGCGCGAGCGAAGATCCCCACCCCGGTCTTGTGCGCCACGCCCTTGCTGTCGTAGACCTTGACCCGCTCCATGCCGCTGCTCGGCGAGCGGGATTTGAAGATGAAGCCACAGAGGTTCTCCTTCTCCAGTTCGCGCAGACGCCCCGCCGCCCAGGCTTGCATACGCCCGGTGATCTCCTCGCCGCTCCGGGAAAAAACCAGGCGCGGCGCCTCGGCCTCACCGACCAGGCGCAGCGCCTCGCGGGGCGTCGGCAACCCCACCTCCACCTCCGGACAAACCGGCACATACTCCACATAGCGCCCCAACGTCTCGACCAGAAACGGGTCGCGCTTGTGTCCGCCGTCGAAACGCACCTTTTGTCCCAGCAGACAGGCACTGATGCCGATCCGGATTTTCTCTTCCATGGGTTTATCCTCCCGATTGGTTGATGGCGTCGCAAAAACTCGCCAACTGCTGCGTTGCTACAATCGCCTCGCTGCTTCGACGTACATAAGTACGCCTTATTGCTCGACAATTGTGCGCCTTGCATTTGCCGCTTTTTGCTTAGTCATCCACTTGTGATGTTTTTTGCAAAAGCATCAATTGATTGGCAATAATAACGAAAAGTGTATCATTAATCTTGTCGGTAGGAAGCGGCGCGTCCGCTTCGGCCAAAGAAAATCGCTATCCCCCTGGAAATGAAGCCCTTGCAACGCCGGTACTTGTCCGGTAAAGTCGATTTCCCGTAAAAATTCAGCCGTTAAACGAGGATATCCATGCATCCCAACGACTTGAAGAACCTGCTCCAGGCCATCCGCGACGGCGGGCTTTCCGTCGAAGCGGGGATGGAACGGCTGCGCGCCCTCCCCTTCGAGGATGTGGGCGTCGCGATGATCGACCACCACCGCGAATTGCGCCAAGGCGCGCCGGAAGTGATTTTCGGCGAGGGCAAGAGTGCCGCCCAGATCTTTACCATCGTCGAGAAGATGGCGGAAAAGGGGAGCAACGTCCTCGTCACCCGCATTGCACCGGAAAAAGTCGAATCGTTGCTGGCGCACTTTCCCGACGCGACTTACGACACCGACGCCCGTGCCTTCTGCCTGACCCAACGGCCGCTGGAAATTGCCACCCGCGGCCCGGTGCTGGTGATCTGCGCCGGAACGTCCGACCTTCCCGTCGCCCGGGAAGCGGTCGTCACGGCCCGCATGCTCGGAAATCCGGTAGAAGAACTGGTCGACGTCGGCGTCGCCGGCCTTCACCGTCTCTTCGCCAGCGCCAAAAAGTTGCGAAAAGCGGCGGTGGTCATCGTCGTCGCCGGCATGGAGGGGGCGCTCCCCTCGGTGATCGGCGGCCTGGTTTCCGTGCCGGTCATCGCCGTGCCGACCTCGGTCGGTTACGGAGCCGCCTTCGGCGGCGTTGCCGCCCTCCTCGGCATGCTCAATTCCTGCGCCGGCGGCGTTACCGTGGTCAACATCGACAACGGCTTCGGCGCCGCCTATGCCGCCACCCGCATCAATCGGATCATCTCATGAAAACCCTCTACCTCGACCCCGTCTCCGGCATTTCCGGCGACATGATGCTCGGTCTGCTCGTCGACCTTGGCGTCGACCTGCCGGCCATTGAAATCGAACTGCGTAAACTTCCGGTTTCCGGCTACGCCCTCACCGCACGGCACGAAGCGCGGCGAGGCATCAGCGGCTGCCGGGTGCTGGTCGCCATCGACGAAGGCCATCACCACCGCACCTGGGCCGGCATCGACCGCATGCTGGCCGACTCTACCCTGCCCGAAACGGCCCGGGAACTCGCCCGGCGCATCTTCCGCCGGGTCGGTGAAGCCGAGGCCAAAGTCCACGGCGTACCCTTGGAGACGGTGCATTTCCACGAAGTCGGGGCGGTCGACTCCATCGTCGATATCGTCGGCGCCGCCGTCGGCCTGACCCTGCTCAATGTCGAGCGCGTCGTCTGCGGGCCGTTGCCCATGTCCCAGGGCACGGTCATGTGCGCCCACGGCGCCATCCCCCTGCCGGCCCCGGCGACCCTGGAAATCCTTAAAGGGTTGCCAATCGTCGACGGCCGCTGCGACCAGGAACTGGTCACCCCCACCGGTGCCGCTATCGCCGCCGAAATTGCCGAATTCGGCTCGCTACCGGCCATGACGCTGGAACGAACCGGCTACGGCGTCGGCGGCCGCGACCTCCCCGATCGTCCCAACCTGCTGCGGGGGTTGCTCGGCGAAACGGCGGAGAACGGTGAGATCGACCGGGTCGCCGTACTGGAAACCCACCTCGACGACACCACGCCGGAAGTCCTCGGTTTTCTCATGGAACGCCTGCTCGCCGCCGGCGCCTTCGACGTCGGTTACAGCCCCTTGCAGATGAAGAAGAACCGCCCCGGCCTGCACGTCACGGTTGTCGCCCCGCCCCCCCTGGCGGAGCGCCTCGCCCGACTGTTGCTCAAGGAAAGCAGCGCCATCGGGGTGCGCCGTTACGAAACTGAACGCCTCAAGCTGCGCCGCGACAACGCCACCGTCGCCACCGAACTCGGCGAAGCGGCGGTCAAGCTCATTTACGAGGGCGAAAAACTGCTGCGCGTCAGCGCCGAATACGCCAGCTGCCGCGCCCTCGCCGAAGCCTCGGGCCGTCCCCTACCGGAAGTCTACCGGCTGGTGGAACGGGCGGCGGAAGCGATTTTTGAGCGGCCTACCAATCATCAATAACCAATCACGAATCACAGGCCTTCATGAACCGTTTCATCCTCTTCCTCTCCAGCAACGCCGGGCTCGGCTACGCGCCGGTGGCGTCGGGCACTTTCGGCACCCTGGCGGGAATTCCCGTCTTCTATCTGCTCAGCGGCTTTCCGCCTCTGCTCTATCTGCTGACCTGGCTGGCCCTGCTCTTCCTTTCCTTCTGGGCGGCGGGGGCGGCCGGTAAAATCTACGGGGTAGCGGATGACGGGCGCATCGTCATCGACGAGCTGGTCGGCTATCTGGTCACGGTGGCCTTTCTGTCCTTTTCGTGGAACGCGGCGCTCCTCGGCTTCCTGCTCTTCCGCGTCTTCGACATCCTCAAACCGCCGCCGGCCTCCTGGTTTGACCAAAGGCTGAAAAACGGTTACGGCGTGGTGCTGGACGATGTGGTGGCGGGACTCTATGGCGCCGTCGCTCTACGTCTGCTGCTGCCTCTACTGAACGGATTCTTGGGAGGATGAAATGGGCGTCAGTCTTTCGGTTCTGACCATCGGCGACGAACTGCTTAACGGCGAGATGGCCGACACCAACACCGCCGCCATCGCCCGCATCCTCGCTTCGCGGGGGTTCGCCGTGCGCGATTCGTTGAGCGTGCGGGACGAGATGGACGGTATCGTCGCCGCCCTGCAAGGGCTGGCCGACCGGCGGGCGGTGCTGATCGTCACCGGCGGACTCGGGCCGACGGCGGACGATCTGACCGCCGAGGCGGCGGCCCGGGCCTTCGCCCGCCCCCTGGAGGAGAACCCGGCAGCGTTGGAGGAGATCCGCGCCTATTTTCTGCGCCACAACCTGACCATGCACCCGCGCAACGACAAACAGGCGCTCCTTCCCGCGGGGGTAGAGATTCTCGCCAACAAGCGGGGAACCGCACCGGGCTTTCACCTTGAAACGGGGCACTGCAGCTGCTTCTTTCTGCCCGGGGTACCGGCGGAGATGACCGCCATGCTCGAAGAAGCGGTCCTGCCCCGCCTGGAGCGGGACTACGGCGAAGAGACGCCAACCCGGGAACGGGTGCTCAAGGTCTTCGGTCTTTCCGAGCCGAAATGCGAGGCACTGCTCGCCGCCGCCGGACTTCCGGAAGGCGTGCAAGTAGCTTTCGGAGTTGACTTTCCTTTTGTCCATGTCAAGCTTAGAACTTCGGGTGCAGCGGCCGCACTTCTGCTCGATCGGGCCGAGCCCCTGGCCCGCCGGACACTGGGAGATTTCGTCATCGCCGTCGGCGATGCATCCCTGCCCCAAACCGTGGCGCGGTTACTGACGGAAAAAGGGAAAACCCTGGCTTTAGCCGAGTCCTGCACCGGCGGCTGGATCGCCAAGCAGCTCACCGACCTGCCGGGGGCCTCGGCCTTTCTCGAACGGGGGGCAGTGACTTACGCCAACAGCGCCAAACACGACTGGCTGAAGGTGCCGGAAAGCGTACTCGAAACGCAGGGCGCGGTCAGCGCCGAATGCGCGCGCGCCATGGCAAAAGGCATCCGCGAAGCGGCGCGGGTCGACCTTGCCCTGTCGGTCACCGGCATCGCCGGACCGGACGGCGGCACCCCGGGGAAACCGGTGGGAACCGTTTTCATCGGCCTGGCAAGCGAGTCCGGAGAAGAGGTCAAAGGCTACCGCTTCTCCGGCAACCGCGACACCGTCCGCCGCCTGAGCGCCTGCATGGCCCTCGACCGGCTGCGCCGACATCTGGAGAAAGCCTGACGCGGAGAACCCGCAGACCTGCAATCACGCCATGGCTACAAACAGCAATCACTCTTCCGAGAAATCCACCCCTACGCTGTTGCGGCGCACCTGGCTCCCCACAAAACATCCGGGATTGATGGCGACAGCGCTGGTCGTGCTACTGTTGGCTGTCCTGATGGGACGGGAATTTTTCGCCCCGAGCTTCGCCGAAGGCGCCTTGGTGCTACTGACCGGTCTGGCTTTGCTGATTCCTGGGCTTTCTCTGATCCGCCGCCACGGCCTGCCTGGGCGTGAACGGCAACGCCTCGTGGCTGAGAATACCCAGCTGCGCCATTCGGCAGAAGAGGCGAACCTGCGTTTCCAACATCTCTTCGACAATGCCGGCGACGCCATCTTCTTCATCCATCCCGAAACCGGGACTTTTCTCGACATCAACCGCCGCGGGGAGCAACTTCTTGGCTACCCGGGGCGAACGCTCACCGACCTCCCCCTTGGCGAACTTTTCCCCGGCGAACAGCGCCGCCGCTATCTGCGCCTGGTCAAAAAGGTCCAGCGGAACGGCTACGGCGAGGTGCCGGACCTGCTCATCCGCTGCCGAGACGGCCGACTCATGCATGGCGAACTCCACGCCCGTCTCGGCGATCTCGGCAAACACAAGGTCGTTCACTGCGTACTCCGGGATGTCAGCGAGATGCGCCGTATCGAAGCGGAGCTCCGCCAGAAAAACCGCGACCTCGCCCTGGTCAACGATATCGCCCATCAGGCCGCCGGCAGCCGGGATGCCGAACGCATGCTCGATAGCGTTCTCGGTCGGGTGCTGGAAACCTTTTCCGCCGACGGCGGCGGCATCTTCCTGCTGCGCCATCAGGGGAGCGAACTGCACCTGCTGGTGCATCGGGGAATCGAGGAACCGGCTCTTTCCGACTTGCGGTATCTGGTGGTGGGACAGGGGCTGGCGGGCCGGGTGGCGGCCAATGGCAAGCCCCGCTCTTCCCCGGATTTGCGCCACGACAGCCGGGTTTCCCTGGAGTCGTTGCGGCAGGCGGGCTGGCGCGGCTATCAGGCAGTGCCCCTGGTTTCCGACCAACGCACCGTCGGTGTTCTCTTCTTTTTTACCTTTAAAGAGCGCATCTTCGGCCGGGAAGAGGTCAGGTTGCTGCTGGCTATCGGTAAGCAGCTGGGGGGAGCGGTGGACAGCGTCGAGCTTTACGATGCTTTGCAGTGGCAGCACCGGTTGACTGAAGCGAGTATGCGGGAGCTTGAGCAGTCCCGCCTGCAACTGCGCGACAGCCTGCGCCGGATGGAACTGGCCAACCGGACGCTGGAACAGACCGAGCGCCTGAAGAGCAACTTCATCACTCTCGCTTCCCATGAGCTGCGCACCCCCCTGACCTACATCCTCTCCGGCTCCCAACTCCTCTCCGACACCCTGCGCGGCCGCCTCAACGACGAGGAACGTAACGTCCTGCGCGCCATCCACGATGGCGGTCAACGACTTCACGAAATCGTCCAGGATCTGCTCGACATGGCCCACATCGAGGCCAACGCCTGCCCGATCACCCGGGGCAAAGTCCACCTGCCGACCCTGCTGGCGGAAGTTGAACAGAAATTCCAGGAGTTTTTCCGGCAACGAGGCCTCAGCTTCAGCGTCGCTCCCTTGCCGACCGAGGAGCTTCACGGCGATGCCCGGCAACTGGGCAAAACCTTCCATCGCCTGATAGAGAACGCCGTCAAGTTCACCCCCGCGGGGGGGGCGATCGAAATCAGCGGGAATCTTCTGCATAATCGGGAACTGCGCCTTCGGGAGGAGCAACTGCGGAACTTCTCCACCGTTTTTTTCACCCGGCCCATGCCCCCTCGGTTTTTGCAGCTCAGCGTCCGCGACACCGGCGTCGGTATCGATCCATCAGAGCAGATGCGGATTTTCGACAAATTCTATGAGGTCGGCTCGCCCGAAGGCCACTTCACCTCCCGCACCTCTTTTGGCGGCAAGGGGGTTGGGCTCGGGCTCTCCTTGGTCAAGGGGGTGATCGAGGCCCACGGCGGCATGACCTGGGTCGAGAGCCCCGGCACCGGCGAGGGCGCCGGGGGAAGTGCCTTCCACCTGCTTCTCCCCCTTGAGCCCCTACCCCTGGAAGGAGCCCATGAGCAAATTGCGAGCCTTTCTGGCCATTCCCCTGTCTGAAGATTTTCGCCGGCAAGCCGCGCATCTGCAAAAAGAGCTCGCCCCCAGCCTTCCGGATCTCCGTTGGGTCCGTCCGGAAACCCTTCACCTCACCCTCCGCTTCCTCCCCGACCTGCCGGAAGAAACAGTTGAAAAAATAGGGCAAATCATGCTATCGGTAGGAGCGGTCTTCCCTCCTTTCGACATCGGCATCACGAATCTGGGAACCTTTCCCGGCCCCTCCCGGGCGAGGGTTCTATGGCTCGGTATCGACGTGGGGGAAATCCTGGCAAAGCTCTTTCGTGCCTTAGACAAAGGCCTTGAGACCCTCGGCATTCCCCGCGAAACCCGGCCCTTTACCCCGCACCTGACCCTGGGCCGCTGGCGCCAGCCCGGGGCATTCCCCGAGGATCTCCGGCAGCGCCTCGCGGCGGGATCCATCGGCGGCTTCCGGGCCGAGCAGCTGATTCTCTTCGAAAGCCGCCTGGCGGCAAACGGCGCCACCCACCTTCCCTTGCGTGTCGTGACGCTGGGGCTCCCCCGGGCGGCGACATCCTGACAAACGACTACCAACCCATGCGGAAGGATTGACGATATGGCGGACACTAACCGTGATCGGGCCATCGACCTGGCCATCAGCCAGATAGAAAAGCAGTTCGGCAAGGGGAGCATCATGCGCCTCGGCACGGACCTGGCGTTGCCGGGCGTGCAGGCCATCTCCACCGGCGCCCTCGGCCTGGACATCGCCCTCGGCGTGGGCGGCGTCCCCCGCGGCCGCATCATCGAAATCTTCGGCCCCGAATCCTCGGGCAAGACCACTCTCGCCCTGCACATCGCTGCCGAAGCGCAAAAACTTGGCGGCATGGCCGCCTTCATCGACGCCGAGCACGCCCTCGACATCGGCTACGCCCGCAAACTCGGGGTGAAAACCGACGATCTGCTGGTCTCCCAGCCGGATACCGGCGAGCAGGCGCTGGAAATCACCGAAACCCTGGTGCGTAGCGGCGCCATCGACGTGCTCGTGGTTGACTCGGTGGCGGCCCTGGTCCCCAAAGCCGAGATCGAGGGGGAAATGGGCGACTCGCATATGGGCCTGCAGGCGCGGCTCATGTCCCAGGCGCTGCGCAAACTCACCGCCACCATCAGCAAATCGAACTGCTGTGTGATCTTCATCAACCAGATCCGCATGAAGATCGGCGTCATGTTCGGCAACCCGGAGACGACGACCGGCGGCAACGCCCTCAAATTCTACGCTTCGGTCCGCATGGATATCCGCCGCATCGCCTCGCTGAAGAACGGCCAGGATGTGATCGGCAATCGCACCCGGGTCAAGGTGGTGAAGAACAAGGTCGCCCCCCCCTTCAAGGAGGCCGAGTTCGACATCATGTACAATCAGGGGATTTCCCGGGAGGGAGATATTGTCGATCTCGGCGCCGAGTGCAACGTCATCGACAAGAGCGGCGCCTGGTTTTCCTACGGCAGTGAGCGCATCGGTCAGGGCCGTGAAAATGCAAAACAGTTCCTGCGCGAGCACCCGGAAACGGCCCGGGAAATCGAGGAGAAGATCCTGGTTCATTACGGCCTGACACCGGCGACTCCCCCCGCGGAGGAGAGCTAAGCCATGGAACTGAATGAAATCCTCGCCGTCGCCTTGAAGGCACGGGCCTCGGACGTTCACCTCAAAGCGGGTCTGCCGCCGACCTACCGCATCGACGGCGCCCTGCGCCCACACCCCAAGGCGGCGCGGCTGACTCCCGATGAAATGCGCAAAATGGCCATGTCGATCATGAACGAACGCCAGCGTCAGAACTTCGAGGAACTTCATGAAGCCGACCTTGCCTACGGCGTCCCCGGTCTCGGGCGCTTCCGCGTCAACGTCTTCTCGCAGCGCGGCTCCATTTCCATGGTCTTCCGTTTCATCCCCTTCGAAATCAAGGGGCTGGACGAGTTGACCCTGCCGCCGGTGCTGAAGAAGATCGCCTCGGAAACCCGCGGCCTGATCCTTGTCACCGGCGCCACCGGTTCGGGCAAATCAACAACCCTGGCAGCGATGATCGACTACATCAACAGCAGCCGCACCGCTCACATCGTCACCATCGAAGACCCCATCGAGTACCTGCACAAAGATAAAAGCAGCATCATCAACCAGCGCGAGGTGGGTTTCGACACCACCGGCTTCGGTGTCGCCCTGAAGAGTGCCCTGCGCCAGGATCCGGACGTCATCCTGGTCGGCGAAATGCGCGACTACGAAACCATCGAGACCGCGCTGACCGCCGCCGAGACCGGCCACCTGGTCCTCTCGACCCTGCACACCATCGACGCCACCGAGACCATCAACCGCATCATCTCGGTCTTCCCCCCCTTCCAACAGCGTCAGGTGCGTATCCAACTGGCCGGGGTTTTCAAGGGGATCATCTCCCAACGCCTGGTTCCCCGCGCCGACGGCAAGGGTCGGGTGCCGGCCATTGAGGTCCTCGTCTCCACCGCCCGCACCCGGGAACTGGTCGACGACAAGGACAAGACCAAGCTGCTGCGGGATGCCATCCAGCAAGGGTTCGTCTCCTACGGCATGCAGACCTTCGACCAGTCGCTGATGAGTCTGCTCAAACAAGGTCTCATCACCTTCGATGAAGCCCTGCGCCAGTGCTCCAACCCCGATGATTTCAAGTTGAAATTCTCAGGGATCTCCTCCACTTCGGACCTGTCCTGGGACGACTTCGACAAGGGTGGCAACAAGCCCGCCGAAGACGAGATCCAGATTGAGCGGCACTGATCCCTGGAGCGTCGCCCTGGCCCTGCTTGCCCGTCGCGACCGCAGCGAGGGGGAACTGGCTGAGCGCCTACGGCGCAAGGGCTTCGCGGAAAACGCCATCGCCGCTACCCTGGAACGCTGCCGGGAGCTCGGCTACCTTGACGACGGTCGTTTCGCCCGGTTGCGGGCGCGAAGCCTCATGAGCAACGGCCGGGCCGTGGGCGGACGCCTGCGGGCCGAGCTCAAGCGCCAGGGAATCGATGAAGATCTGGCCCGAGCAGCCGCCGAGGAGGCGGAACATGATATCGACCGCGAGCGCCTGCTGGCCGAACTGCTGGAGCGACGCTTTTCCGGGTTTTCCTATGCCCAAGCGGACGAACGTCAGCGTCGCCGCGTCATCCACTATTTTCTGCGCCGGGGTTTCCCTTTTGAGCAGATTCTCGCCTGCTGCAGAAATTCCGATACCTGAACTTCGCCGCGCCCGGGTTTTCGTTACCGCGCCAAGGATTTTCTTGGCCTTTTCGCGGCGTGGTGCTAATACTTGAAGACTTCATCCAACCCATCCCCCCCTGCAGAGAGGAAGAGAAGACAGACCATGATAACCGGCAAAGAACTCCGCTCCCGTTTCCTGAGTTTTTTCGAGCAACGCGGCCATACGGTGGTCTCCTCCTCGCCGCTGGTTCCCCATAACGACCCGACCCTGCTCTTCACCAACGCCGGCATGAACCAGTTCAAGGACTGCTTTCTCGGCAACGAGAAGCGCGAGTACGTACGCGCCGCCTCCAGCCAGAAGTGCGTGCGCGCCGGCGGCAAGCACAATGACCTGGAAAACGTCGGTCGCACCGCTCGCCACCATACCTTCTTCGAAATGCTCGGCAATTTTTCCTTCGGCGACTACTTCAAGAAGGAAGCCATCGCCTACGCCTGGGAATTTCTCACCGTCGATCTCAAACTCGACAAGAGCCGACTCTACGTGACCGTCTTCACCGACGACGACGAGGCCGCCGACATCTGGCACGAGCAGGAGGGCGTTCCCCGCGAGCGCATCTTCCGCTTCGGCGAAAAGGATAATTTCTGGTCGATGGGGGATACCGGTCCCTGCGGCCCCTGCACGGAAATCTTCTGGGACAACGGTCCCGAGGTCGGCTGCGGCAAGCCCGAGTGTACCGTCGGCTGCGACTGCGACCGCTACATGGAGATCTGGAACAACGTCTTTATGCAGTTCAACCGCGCCGCCGACGGCACCCTGACGCCGCTGCCGAAACCGGCGGTCGACACCGGCATGGGCCTGGAGCGCATCTGCACGGTCATGCAAGGGGTCAAATCCAACTACGACACCGACCTGTTGCGCGGCATTATCGCCTACGTCGAAAAACTTTCCGGCAAGGGCTACGGCGCCGACCCCGACCATGACGTCTCCATGCGGGTCATCGCCGACCACAGCCGGGCCACCGCCTTTCTCATCGCCGACGGCGTCCTCCCCAGCAACGAAGGACGCGGCTACGTGCTGCGGCGGATCATGCGCCGGGCCATGCGCCATGCCAAGATGCTCGGCTTTGAAGACCCGGTCCTGTTTAAAACCGCCGCCTTCGTACTGGAAATGATGGCCGACGCCTACCCCGAGGAAGCCAAACGCAAGGATTTCGTCGCCAAAGTGGTGAAAAACGAGGAGGAGCGCTTCATTCAGACCCTCGGCAACGGCCTGCGCATCCTCGCCGAAGAGATCGCCAAACTCAAGGCGGCCGGCAGTACCCTCATCCCCGGCGAGGTGGTCTTCCGCCTTTACGATACCTTCGGCTTCCCCGTCGATTTGACCGCCGACATCGTCGAGAAGGATGGTTACACCCTCGACGAGGTGGGCTTTGAGGCCTGCATGGACGAGCAGCGCAGAAAAGCCCGTGAAAACTGGAAGGGTTCGGGAGAAGAGGCGGTGGCGGCGGTCTACCGCAAACTCCTCGAAGAGGGGCGGCAATGCGAATTCACCGGTTATCAGACCACACGCGGTCACGGCACGGTAACGGCCATTCTCAAAAATGGACAGCCGGTAAGCCTGGCGGAAAGAGGCGACGAGGTCGAGGTCGTCACCAGCCAGACCCCCTTCTACGGCGAATCAGGCGGCCAGTCCGGGGACCGGGGGCAGATCGTCGCGGACGGCGCCGAACTGGAGGTGCTCGACACCCGCAAACCGCTGCCGGAGTTGCCGGTGCATCTGGTCAAAGTTACCAAGGGCGTGCTGCACACCGGAGATACCGTCGAACTGCTGGTGGACGAAGCGGCGCGTCGGGCTACGGCTCTCAACCATACGGCCACGCACATCCTGCAAGCGGTGCTGGTCGAGGTTCTCGGCGACCATGTCAAGCAGGCCGGTTCGCTCGTTACCCCCGAACGCCTGCGCTTCGACTTCACCCACTTTTCGGCCATGACCGCCGACGAACTGCGCCGGGTCGAGATCAAGGTCAACCGGCGCATCCGCGACAACCAGACGGTCGACACCTGCGAAATGGAAAATGAAGAGGCCATCGCCGCCGGCGCCACAGCCCTCTTCGGCGAAAAATACGGCGACCGGGTGCGGGTGGTTCGCGTTGGCGACTTCAGTATGGAACTCTGCGGCGGCACCCATACCCGGGCCGCCGGCGACATCGGCCTGTTCAAGATCCTTCAGGAAACGGGTATCGCCGCCGGCGTCCGCCGCATTGAGGCGGCCACCGGTGCCCGCGCCCTGGCGCTGGTTCAGGAAGAGGAAAAAACCCTGGGAGAACTGGCCGCGCTCCTGAAAAGCGACCGGCCGCTGGTCCAGATGCGCCTGCAAAAACTGCTGGAACGGCAGAAGGAGCTGGAACGAGAGGTGGAGATGCTGCAAGACCGCATCAACGCCGGCCAGGCGGCAGAGCTGCTCGATCGGGTGCGGGAAATCGACGGCATCAAGCTGCTGGCCGTGCAAATTCCCGGCGCCGACGCCAAGGGCCTGCGGGAGCTGGCCGATCAGCTGCGTGATCGGCTCGGCTCGGGGGTGGTCATCCTCGGCAGCCAGGCAGAGGGCAAGGCCAACCTGCTGGTTGCCGTCACCAAGGATCTCACCGGTCGCCTGCACGCCGGCAATTTGATCCGCATATTGGCCGAGCAGGTCGGCGGCAAAGGGGGCGGCCGCCCCGATCTCGCCCAGGCCGGCGGCAACCAGCCGGAACGGCTCACCCAGACCCTGGAGGGTGCCGGCGAACTGCTGCGCACCGCCATGCGAAGCAACTAGGCAAGCCCGGAAACCATCAACAGGGAGGAGTCCTTGCGATCCACGCTCAGGAACGAACCGCAGCAGCGACAGGAGATGGAAGGACGGACCATCCTCATCGTGGACGATGAGCCGATCATCCGCGATCTCTGCGCCAGAGCACTCAAGGGCTACCGCATTCTCCAGGCCGAGGACGGCGAGCAGGCCTTGCAAATGCTCACCGGTGAAACCGCCGACGTCATCCTCGCCGACGTCATGATGCCGCGCCTCAACGGCCTTGACCTGCTCAAGACGATCAAGGACAAAACGCCCAACCAGGTTGTGGTGATCATGACCGGCTATGCCGACAAGGACGTCATTCTGCGCGCCCTCAAGTCCGACGCCGACGACTTCATCACCAAACCGATCAACCTGCTGCAGCTCAAGACCACCATCGACCGGGTTCTGGAGAAGAAGGCGCTCAAGGAAGAACTGCTCCATCTCAAGCGCCTGGACAAGCTCAAATCAGAGTTTCTCGGCCTCGTCTCGCACAAGCTGAAAACCCCGATCACCGCCATCTCCCTCTTTATCCAGAATCTTTCCCGGGGCTTTGGCGACCCCAAAGACCCCGGTTATCAGCAGACCCTGGCCCTGATTCTCGACGAGTCGAAATATCTCGGCTACCTGATCAAGGATCTGCTGGTCTACAGTGAGGTCATCCTGCGCGAGGGTCCGTCGGAGCTGAGCCCCTGCAACCTGCGGGATATCGCCCAGAGCGTGGCCTGCGACCTGAACTACAGTGCCTTGAACAAGGGGGTCACCCTGAGCACTTCCCTGGAGGGCTATTTCCCCGAGATGATGCTCGACCGCAAACGCATCAGTTTCGCCCTCCGGGCGATTCTGGAGAACGCCATCAAGTTCACCCCCAAGGGGGGGACGATTCATCTCTTCGGCGACCTTTCCGGCAACTCGGCGCGCCTGATCGTCAAGGACAGCGGGCGGGGCATCCCCCAGGACGAACTCCCCAAGGTCTTCGAGAAGTTCTATCAGGTCGATCCGGACCACACCGGACAGGTGCGGGGCTTCGGCCTGGGACTTTTCTACGCCCGTCAATTTCTCAACGATCACGATGGTCGTCTGCTCCTCGAAAACGCTCCCGAGGGGGGGGCCGTCGCCACCCTGGAACTGCCCCTGCGCTAAGGGCTTTTTCGGGTCGCCATGCCCGCTGCCGCCCGCCCCGAAGCCCCGGGGAAGGGCGGCATTTTTCTTTTTCATGACGCCGGGGCTGTGCTATATTAATCGCATTTTTCTTTCTCCGAAAAACCGGCAGGGGGGATATCCCATGTTTCACGGAACGACTATTCTCTGCGTCCGCAAAAACGACGAAATCGCCTTGGCCGGCGACGGTCAGGTAACCCTCGGCAACACCGTGATGAAGCACGGCGCCCGCAAGCTGCGGCGTATGTATGACGACCGGGTCCTGGCCGGGTTCGCCGGCAGCACCGCCGACGCCTTCACCCTGTTCGAGAAGTTCGATGCCAAGCTTCAGGAGTATCGGGGCAACCTTCCCCGGGCGGCGGTCGCCCTCGGCAAGGACTGGCGCACCGACCGCATCCTGCGGCGCCTGGAGGCCCTCTTGATCGTGGCCAACGTTGAGACCACCCTGATCCTCTCCGGCGCCGGCGACATCATTGAACCGGACGACGGCGTCGCCGCCATCGGCTCCGGCGGCCCCTATGCCCTGGCCGCCGCCCGCGCCCTGCTCAATCACTCGGAACTGAGTGCCCGGCAAATCGCCGAGCAGTCGCTGCATATCGCCGCCGGTATCTGCATCTACACCAACGACAGCATTCTCGTGGAGGTTTTGCCGTGAACAACTTCACCCCTCGGGAAATCGTTTCCGAGCTTGACCGCTACATCGTCGGCCAGAGGGGAGCCAAGCGCGCCGTCGCTGTGGCCCTGCGCAACCGCTGGCGGCGACAGCAGGTATCGGCGGAACTTCGCGACGAAATCGCACCGAAAAACATCATCATGATTGGCCCCACCGGAGTCGGTAAGACGGAAATCGCCCGACGCCTGGCCAAACTGGCCCAAGCGCCTTTCGTCAAGGTCGAAGCGAGCAAGTTCACTGAAGTCGGTTACGTCGGCCGCGACGTGGAAAGCATGGTCCGCGATCTGGTGGAACTGGCGATCATCATGGTCAAGCAGGAAGAAGCGCAAGCCGTGCGCTTGAAAGCCGAGGATCAGGCCGAGGAACGGCTGCTTGACTTACTGCTGCCCGGCGAGATCCGGAGCAGCGAGGCCGGCGGTGAAGGCGGAACCCGCGACAAACTGCGCAAGCTGCTGCGCCTGGGGGAGCTCAACGAACGCTTCGTCGAGATCGAAACCCAGGAAATCAAGATGCCGATGATGGAGGTCCTCACCCCACCGGGCTCCGAGGGAATGGGCTTCAACATGAAGGAGATGTTCGGCAATCTCTTCCCGAAAAAGACCAAGCGGCGGCGCATCAAGGTCGCCGAAGCGCGGGAGATTCTCGTCAACGAGGAGGCGGAAAAGCTGGTCGATATGGACAAGGTCCATGCCCTGGCCAAGGAACGCACCGAGCAGAGCGGCATCATCTTCATCGACGAGATCGACAAGATCGCCAGCCGCGAAGGGGGACACGGCCCCGAGATTTCCCGCGAGGGAGTGCAACGGGACATCCTGCCCATTGTCGAAGGGAGCACGGTCAACACCAAGTACGGCCCGGTCAAGACCGATCATGTGCTCTTCATCGCCGCCGGCGCCTTTCATGTCGCCAAGCCCTCGGATCTGATTCCCGAACTTCAGGGGCGCTTTCCCATCCGGGTCGAGTTGGAGAATCTCGGCGAGGAAGAGTTCGTACGCATCCTCACCGAACCGAAAAACGCCCTGATCCGCCAGTACACCGCACTCATGCACACCGAGGGGATCGAGCTCGACTTCAGCAACGACGGCGTCCACGAAATCGCCCGCACCGCCGCGACGGTCAACGAGCGCACCGAAAACATCGGCGCCCGGCGCTTGCACACCATCATGGAAAAGCTGCTGGAGGATCTCTCCTTCGACGCCCCGGAACGCCGCGACAAGCGCGTCCTTATCGACGCCGCCTACATCCGCGAACGCCTCGCCGACATCGTCAAGGACGAGGATCTGTCCCGGTATATTCTGTAATTCAGGAGAAAGGCTAAAGGAAAAAGGAGAAAGGGAAATAAGCCGTTTTCCTTCAGCCTTCAGCCTTCAGCCTTCTTCAGCCTTTGCCCTTTGACCTGTTTTCCGGAGGAAAACGTGCAAGACCTCATCAATAAAGCCAACATCCTGATGGAGGCGCTGCCGTACCTGAAGCGCTTCGCCGGCACCACCATCGTCATCAAATATGGCGGGCACGCCATGGCCGACGAAAAACTCAAGGAATCCTTCGCCCGAGATGTGGTGCTGCTCAAATACATCGGCCTCAATCCGGTCATTGTCCACGGCGGCGGACCGCAGATCAACGAGACCCTGAAAAAGTACGGGATCGTCTCCGAGTTCGTGCGCGGCATGCGCGTCACCGATGCCGCCACCATGGGCGTGGTGGAGATGGTGCTGGTCGGGCAGGTCAACAAGGAGGTCGTCGGCCTCATCAATCAGCACGGCGGCCGTGCCGTCGGCCTCTCCGGCAAGGACGGCGAACTGCTGCTGGCCGAGAAGATGCTGCAGGAAGTGCGGCAGGAAGACGGTTCCATCGACCGGGTCGACATCGGCTTTGTCGGCGACGTGATCCGGGTCAACCAGGCGCTGATCGACACCCTGGAGAACGGCAAGTTCATTCCGGTCATTGCCCCGGTCGGGGTCGGTGCCGGCGGGGAAAGCTACAACATCAACGCCGATGTCGTCGCCGGCCGGGTCGCCGCCGCCCTCAAAGCCGAAAAGCTGATTCTGCTCACCGACGTGCAGGGAGTCAAAAACAAGCAGGGCGACCTGCTCCCCAGTATCTCGGTAACCGAGATGCATCGCTTGATCAGCGACGAATCGATCGTCGGCGGCATGATCCCCAAGGTCGAATGCTGTGCCCAGGCCCTTGACGCCGGCGTCAAAAAGGCCCATATCATTGACGGCCGCGTCGAACACGCTGTGCTGCTGGAAATCTTCACCGACAAGGGGGTGGGGACGGAGATTGTGCAATAAGGGCGAAGGCCGCACAGGGTTATGATGAACCCGGTGATGATGCGAAAATCCAGCAGCGATTATCGCCGAGGAGGAATTGAAAACCGCGCGTCTCCATTTCACCACCGGCCCATACGCTGACGCCGTCAGTATAGGAGAGATTACAACCGCGGCAAAGGGCTTGACCGCCGCGGAAACTCTCTGCTCCACATTGAACGCCTGCCTGATCGATATTGATGACGGCGCAAAAACTTGCCAACGGCTGCGTTGCTGCCATCGTCTCGCTGCTTTGACGTACGTAAGTACGCCTCATTGATCAAACATGGCGCGCCTTGCATTTGGCGCTTTTTGCCTAGTCATCCAACGTGATGCTTTTGTAAAAAACATCAATATTGACGCGCGCTAAACCGCGCGGAAAAGGACATCATGAACACTGAACAATGGGTCGCCCGGAGCGATAAGGTCATCATGAAAACCTACGGCCGCTACTCCATCGTCCCGGTACGGGGCAAGGGTTGCGAGCTGTGGGATGTGGACGGCAAGCGCTATCTCGACTTTCTCGCCGGGGTGGCAGTGAACAATCTCGGCCACTGCCATCCCAACGTGGTCAAGGCCATCCAGGAGCAGGCGGCAACGCTTATCCACTGCTCCAATTACTATCAGATCCCCCAGCAGATCGAACTGGCCGAGCTGCTCTGCGCCCACTGCTTCGCCGACCAGGCCTTCTTCTGCAACAGCGGCGCCGAAGCAAACGAAGCGGCGATCAAGCTGGCACGCAAATATAGCCGGGAAAAATACGGACCGGAGCGCTACCAGATCATTACCGCCGCCGGATCCTTCCACGGCCGAACCCTGGCCACCGTCTCGGCCACCGGCCAAGAGAAGGTACAGCGCTTCTTCGATCCCCTGCTGCACGGCTTTTACCACGTTCCCTTCAACGACATCGCCGCCCTCGAAGCCGCCATCCATCCCCATACCTGCGCAGTAATGCTGGAGCCGATCCAGGGAGAAGGGGGGATCAATGTACCGAGCGCCGCGTACGTGCAGGCGGTGCGGGAACTCTGTGACCGCCGCCAGCTGCTGCTGATCTTCGACGAGGTTCAAACCGGCCTGGGGCGCACCGGCAAACTCTTCGCCCACGAGCATTTCGGCATCGCTCCCGACATCATGACCCTGGCCAAGGCCCTGGCCGGCGGCGCGCCCATCGGCGCCATGCTCGCTCGCGCCGAGATCGCCGCCGATTTCAGCCCCGGCACTCACGGTTCGACCTTCGGCGGCAACCCGCTGATGACCACCGCCGCCCTGGCAACGATGAAAACCCTGCTCGGCGAAGGGGTTCTGGAGAATGCCGTGAAGATGGGCGCCTATCTTACCGGCGAACTGAAGAAGCTGCAAAGCCGCTACAAGATCGTCGAGGAAGTGCGCGGCATCGGCCTGATGATCGGCATGGGTCTGAGCATCCCCGCCGGCGACATCGTCAAGAAGGGGCACGAACGGGGGCTACTGCTCAACGTCACCCACGACACGGTGCTGCGTTTCGTTCCGCCCCTGATTGTGACCAAGGCGGAAATCGACGAGATGATCGTCATTCTCGACGGCATTCTCAACGAAATATGAATTCAGGAAAAAGGGGAAAGGAAAAAGGAGAAAGGAAGGGTGAATACCCCCTTTTCCTTTTAGCCTCGATCCTTGCTCCTGTTTTTCCGGAGTAAAAACAATGCCCAAAGACTTTCTCGCGCTGACCGACTGGAGTCGCGACGACCTGGACAAAATTTTCGCCCTGACCCGCGACCTCAAGGCCAAGCAGAAGCGCGGCGAGGAACATCATCTGCTCAAGGGCAAGACCTTGGCGATGATTTTCGAAAAGAGTTCGACCCGCACCCGCATCTCTTTTGAAGCGGGGATGTTTCAACTCGGCGGCCACGCCCTCTTCCTCTCCTCGGGCAATACCCAGATGGGGCGCGGCGAACCGGTTCAGGATAGCGCCCGGGTCATGGCCCGCTACTGTGACGGGGTCATGATCCGCACCTTTTCCCAGCAACTGGTCGAGGATTTCGCCCGTTACGCCAAGATCCCGGTGGTCAACGGCCTGACCGATCTCTATCACCCCTGCCAGGTGATGGCCGACCTCTTCACCGTCATCGAGCACAAGGGGAGCTACCACGATCAGGTCTACTGCTGGATCGGCGACGGCAACAACATGGCCCACAGCTGGATCAACGCCGCCGCCGTTTTCGGCTTCGAACTGCGCGTCGCCACCCCCAAAGGCTATGAGCCGGATGCCGCGGTTGTGGCTCGCGCCGAAAAAATGGGCGCCCACATCCTCTATACCCACGATCCGGCCGAAGCCGCCCGAGGCGCCATGGTTCTCAACACCGACGTCTGGGCGAGCATGGGCCAAGAGGGGGAGCAAAAAGAACGGGAACAGGCCTTCAAAGACTTTCAGATCAACGGCAACATCGTTGATCTCGCCGACCCGGCCTGCATTGTTCTGCATTGCCTGCCCGCCCACCGCAACGAGGAGATCACCGACGAGGTGATCGAAGGCCCCCACTCAGTGGTCTTCGACCAGGCGGAAAACCGCCTGCACGTGCAAAAGGCCATCCTCGTCACGCTGATGGGCTGACCGCTTCACGCCAATCACTAATCATCTTTCAGCGAGCACTGGTTCTATGAATCTCACCTGCCCCCATTGCGGATTTTCCAAGGAGATCGACCCGGCGCAAATTCCTGCCGGCATGAACCGGGTCATCTGTCCCCGCTGCAAGGAACCCTTTCCACGCCCCGAAGTCCTTGCGGAAAGTGCCCCGGACTTCGGCGAAGCGCCGCCCGTAAGCGCAGTGGCGGAAGCGGACAGCCTGCCGATGGAGTCGCCGCGCGCCATCCCTCCGGGACCACCGATGACCTATGCCGAAAGCCTGCCCAAGGCAGGTTTCTGGATGCGCGCCGTCGCCTCGCTCCTCGACTCCCTGCTCTTGGGTCTGGTCCAGTTCGTCTTCAGCCTGGTTCTCGGGATAACCGCAGGGTCGATGTTTTCCGGTGTGGAGCCGCACGGTGAAGCCTTCGTCGGGCTGATGACCACCCTCTTCGGCATTCTCGTCGGTCTCACCTACGCCATCTTCTTCACCGGCTACTGCGGGCAGACCCCGGGGAAAATGGCTCTGCACATCAAGGTCATTCGCACCACGGGGGAGGAAATCAGCTACGGTCGCGCCTTTGTCCGCGAAGTCCCGGGCAAGTTCCTCTCGGGCATCCTGCTCGGCATCGGCTATCTGATGGTCGCCTTCGACCGCCAGAAGCAGGGCCTGCACGACCGCATCGCCGATACCTACGTGATCAAATTGTAACGCTTACGCGCCGTCCGTCTTCAGGCACCTGAAGGCGGAGTCCCAACCACCCAAGGAGACCAACATGGCCAAGAAAACCAACGTCAAAAAAGTCGTTCTCGCCTATTCCGGGGGGCTGGACACCTCCATCATCCTCAAATGGCTCACCGAAGAGTATGACTGCGAAGTGGTCGCCTACTCCGCCGACCTCGGGCAGGGGGAAGAACTCGACCATATCCCGGCCAAGGCCAAAAAGACCGGTGCCAGCAGCTGTCACATCGTCGACCTCAAAGAAGAATTCGCCCGCGACTTCGTCTTCCCCATGTTCCGCGCCAACGCCATCTACGAAGGGCGCTATTTCCTTGGCACCTCCATCGCCCGGCCGCTGATCGCCAAAGCACAGATGGAGATCGCCCAAAAAGAGGGCGCCGACGCCGTCTCCCACGGCGCCACCGGCAAGGGGAACGACCAGGTGCGCTTCGAGATCGCCTACTATCATTTCGATCCGGCGATCAAGGTCATCGCCCCCTGGCGCGAGTGGGATCTGAAGAGCCGAACCGCCCTTGAGGAGTATGCCCGCAAGCACGACATCCCCATCCCGACCAGCAAGAAGTTTCCCTGGAGCTCGGATCGCAACTTGCTGCACATCTCCTTTGAAGGGGATGTCCTGGAGAATCCCTGGGCCGAAGCCCCGGAAGAAATGTACCAGCTCACCGTCCGCCCCGAAGACGCTCCCGACCAACCGGAATATGTGGAGATCGAATTCGAGAAGGGGGATGCCGTAGCGGTCAACGGCGTGCGCCTCTCGCCGGCCAAGTTGCTGGCCAAACTCAATGAATTCGGCGGCAAGCACGGCATCGGCCGGGTCGACCTGTTGGAGAACCGTTACGTCGGCATGAAGAGCCGCGGCGTCTACGAGACCCCCGGCGGCACCATCCTCGAAGAGGCCCACCGCGCCGTCGAGTCGATCTGCATGGACCGCGAGGTCATGCATCTGCGCGATTCTCTGGTTCCCCGCTATGCCGACATGATCTACAACGGCTACTGGTTCTCTCCCGAGCGCCAGGTTCTCCAGTCGCTGATCGACGCCTCGCAGCAAACCGTCAACGGCAAAGCCCGGATCAAGCTCTACAAAGGCCATGCCCGGGTAGTTGGCCGTGATTCGGCCAGCGACAGCCTGTTCAACGTTGACTTCGCCACCTTCGAGGCGGACGATGTCTACAACCAGGCCGACGCCGAGGGGTTCATCAAGCTTAACGCCCTGCGCATGCGTATCGCCGCCATCCAGCGGCAGAACAGAAAGTAAGGCACCAGGGGTGAGGAGTGAGGCGAAAGGGCCTTACTTCTCACCCCTTACGCCCCACCCCTCACGGATCACCCATGGAATTCGCCAAACAGCTCCGCATCAAGACCTCGGTGGTCGCCTGCATCATCGACGAACGGGATCGCGTTCTGCTCACCCGACGCTGCATCCAGCCCTTCTGCAGCCTGTGGGTCATGCCCGGCGGCAAGATCGATCACGGCGAGACGATTCTCGCCGCACTGCACCGGGAAGTCATGGAAGAGGTCGGCATCACCGTGCGCGCCGAAGGACTCATCGATGTTTATGAGCATGTCGGCGTCGGCGAAAGAAACGATCATTTCATCATCCTTTACTACCGGGCCAGCCCCTTGAGCCTCGACCTCAAGCCCAACGGCGACGAATGTACCGAAGCGGTCTGGGTCGGGAAAAACAATCTGCCCCGCTACCCCATGCCCCCCGGCACCCGCTACATCCTCGGCAAGCTCTTTCCCGAGCTCGGCTGGCATGAAACCGCGCCCCCGGAACGCCGTCCCGACGAGGAACTTCTCGACGAAAACCTGCCCCAGACCCGCCCTGCCGAAAAAGGCTAAGCCATGTTCGAGATCGTCGAAAAGCCGATTCACATCGACTTTCTCCACGGCCATCACCTGCACTGCATGATCTGCCAGATCCCCAGTCGGATGGCCATGCGTGACGCGGCCTGCCGACTGGTCGATCCGGAAGCGGGCTGGCAGCAGCTTCGCTCGATCCTGGAGTTGGTACGCGAGGGGCAGGGCAATCTGAAGAAATGCCATTTTCTGACCTTTCCGGAAGCGGTCATGCCCTTTGCGCGGATCGAGGAGGCACTGGAAATCATCCGTGCCGGTTTTCGCCCCAACTCGGTGGTGATGTTCGGCATTGAGCACATGCGCTTGAGCGAATATCGTGACCTGCTGTGCCGCTACCGGGAGGACAACGGCGAGGCCCTGGCTTCGGTGGAAAAAGATCTTGACTCAGGGGATATTGAACAGCTGCCGACCAACGTCGCCGTCACGGTGATCAAGGAGGCGGACGGGCGCACCCGCATCTTCCTTCTGGCCAAAAGCCATCCCTTCGTCGGTGAGGAGCATCTCGACGCCCAGCACGATCTTTACCGAGGCAAGGTCTTCCCCCTCTTCCGCTGCCAACCGGCCTGTTTCAACTTCATGCCGGTGATCTGCATCGACTATGTCTACCGGGACGTCTACCAGTCGAACATCTCGGTCATCATCGAAAAGGCCAATCAGCTCTTTTTCCAGACCCGTCAGCGCCTCGACCTGCTGGCCGTACTCCAGTTCAATCCCAAGCCCGAGCACCGCGCCTTCCGCGATGTGGTCAACGGCTTTTACGGCGAGTACCTGGCCTACACCCCGGGCGTACGGGACACCATCACCGTCTTCTGTAACACCTCGGACGAATCGAGCGGCATCCTCGGCAACGGCACCTTCAGTTTCGGGCACTCCTCGGTGGTGATCCACAAGAGCCATAAAATCGCCCCGACGGCGGATACCGAGTTCGAAGTCGACGATTTCGGCGGCCTGCCCGTCTGCCGGTTGCGCTTCGGCACGGCAACCCGGCTCTACTATTTCAACCTGCCTCTCTTTCACGAACTCGACCCCCGCACCACCCGCGTGCCGTTGAAGATCCACGGCATTTTCCGCTCCGAAAATGGCCAGTGGCGACGGATCGAAAAAACTGGGGAAACGCAGACGTGACAATCATCTTCGCCCTTGCCTTTCTCTGTGCGCTCTGTGAGCTCAAGCGAATGGAATGAGCGGACGCGAGGACGCTTTTGCTTTTTGGCTTTTCAACCCGACCCGACAACAACATTGACCGACTGAAGATAAACACAGGAGAGACGCATGGCGCAAAACCAGCTCTGGGGCGGCCGCTTTACCCAGCCCACCGACCAGTTCGTTCAGGAATTCACCGCCTCCATCGATTTCGACAAACGCATGTACCGCTACGACATCCAGGGCTCCATCGCCCACTGCCGGATGCTGGCGAAACAGGGGATCATCGCGGCGGCAGAGGCCGACACCATCATTGCCGGACTGGAAGACATCCTTGCCGACATCGAAGCCGGAAACTTCGAATTTTCGGTGGCGCTGGAAGACATCCACATGAACATTGAGGCTCGGCTCATTGAGCGCATCGGTCCGGTCGGCGGTAAGCTGCACACGGCGCGCTCACGCAACGACCAGGTCGCCCTCGACGTGCGCCTCTACCTGCGGGACGAGTTGCAGACGATACTCGCCTATCTCGACCAGTTGCAGGAGGCGCTGCTGGCCCAGGCGGAGCAGAACCTCGCCGTCATCATGCCCGGCTACACCCACTTGCAAACCGCCCAGCCGGTCCTCTTCGCCCACCATATGCTAGCCTACTACGAGATGATGAAGCGCGACGCCGGACGCATGACTGACGTAGCCAAGCGACTCAACGTCCTGCCCCTCGGCGCCGGAGCGTTGGCCGGCACCACCTTCCCCATCGATCGCGAATTCGTCGCCGAACAGCTCGGTTTCGACGGAGTGACCCGCAACAGCCTCGATTCCGTCTCTGACCGCGACTTCGCCATCGAATTCTGCGCCGCCGCGAGCATCCTGATGATGCACCTGTCGCGCCTCTCCGAGGAGCTGATTCTCTGGTCTTCCGCCGACTTCAATTTCATCGAGCTGACCGATGCCTTTTGCACCGGCAGTTCGATCATGCCGCAGAAAAAGAACCCCGATGTACCGGAACTGGTACGGGGCAAAACCGGCCGCGTCTACGGCAACCTCATTTCCCTGCTGACCCTGATGAAATCCCTCCCCCTGGCCTACAACAAGGACATGCAGGAGGACAAGGAACCCCTCTTCGACTCCATCGACACGGTCAAAGGATCACTGAAGATCTTCGCCGACATGATCGCTCTGATGAAGGTCAAGGCCGAGAACATGCGCGTTGCCGCCGCCCGGGGCTTTTCCACCGCTACCGATGTAGCCGACTACTGCGTGCGCAAGGGTCTCCCCTTCCGCCAGGCTCACGAGGTGGTCGGTAAGACGGTGCGCTACTGCGTGGAGACCGGCAAGGACATCCCCGAACTCTCATTGGAGGAGTTCCGCCGCTTCTCGCCGCTGATCGAAGCCGACATCTACGAATTCGTCACCCTTGAAGCTTCGGTCAATGCCCGCCGCGCCACCGGCGGCACCGCGCGCGCGGCGGTGGAACGGGAAATCGCCCGGGCCCGGGCGGAACGCCGGGGATAAACCAGTCACGCACTACGAAGGGAGACCGCCGATGAAGTCCGCCCTGTTCTATCGCCTGCTGCCGCTCTTGGCCTGCCTACTGCTGGTCCTTTCCGGCTGCGGCAAGAAAGGCCCTGTCAAGCCGTTGGAAAAACCCCTCCCCGCCGCCCCCCAGAAGCTGACGGCGGTGCAGCAAGGAGACCGCTTTCAGGTGACCTGGGAGATCCCCAAGATCAACCAAGACGGCTCGCCCCTCACCGACCTGCAAGGCTTCCGGGTTTACAAGATGCGCTACAATCCGGGCGACGACTGCCCCGAATGCCGGGACACTTCGACCTTGCTGCTCCAGGTCGATCTCGACTTCCTGAAGAACGCCGAACGCCGGGGGGACCGTATGACCATCTGGGATAACGTCCTGCAGACGGGTTTCGGCTACCAGTACCGGGTTACCCCCTATACCCAAAAGGAGCGCGAGGGGGAGTCGGCTATCGTTCGCCGCCCCTTCCTTCCGCCCTTGCCCAGCCCCCGCTGGCAAGCAGCCAGCGGTCACGATCGCATGGCCCGCCTGTCCTGGCTGACGCCGGCGATCCCCGCCACCGCCGAACTGATCGGCTACAACCTCTATCGCCTCGCCCCCGGCGAAGAGCCGACCTCCCTGCCGGTGAACAGCCCTCCGCTGACCGAGACCCGGCATGAAGATTTCGGTCTGCAAAACGATGTCACATACAGCTACAGCGTGCGGGTCATTGTCCGCCTCAACCAGACTCTGGTCGAAAGCGAAGCTTCTCAATCCATCGAAGTAACGCCCCGCGCCGGTCAGTAAGACCCTGGCGGTTTTTTGACTTTGCTTGCAGGATGTGCTAGTTATACCCTCCTTACCGGCTCAAGAGATCGATCTAGTTCAGCCGAAACGCGACGGAGATAATCCCGTTTTATAAATTTGTACCGACACCCATCTCTTGCTAAGAACAACTTACTTTCCGGAGGAAATCATGTTCAAAGGTTCGATGGTCGCCATCATCACTCCCTTCACACCCGACGGCCGGGTGGATGAAGAAAAATACCGCAAGCTCATCGAGTTTCAGATCGAAAACGGCACCGACGTCATCGTCCCCTGCGGAACCACCGGCGAATCGGCCACTCTCGACTACGAGGAACACGACCGGGTCATCCAGATCTGCATTGAGCAGGTCAACAAACGGGTTCCGGTCATCGCCGGCACCGGTTCGAACAGCACCGCCGAAGCCATCGAACTCTCCCAGCACGCCAAAAAGATGGGGGCCGACGCCGTGCTGCTGGTTTCGCCCTACTACAACAAGCCCTCCCAGGAAGGCCTCTACCAGCATTACAAGAAGATCGCGGAAAGCGTGGCGCTACCGCAGATCCTCTACAACGTGCCCGGCCGCACCGGCATGAACATGGAAGCCAAAACCACCATCCGCCTGGCGGAATTCGCCAACATCGTGGCGATCAAGGAGGCTTCGGGGAACATCACCCAGTCCGGCGAAATCCTCGCCGCCGCCGGCGATAAGATCGACATCCTCTCCGGCGACGACTTCCTGACCCTGCCGCTCATGGCGATCGGCGCCAAGGGGATCATTTCGGTCACCGCCAACATCATGCCCAAGGAAGTCAAAACCATGGTCGTCGCCATCCAGGAAGGCCGCTGGGAAGACGCCCGCAAACTACACCTCAAGCTGCTTGAGATCCACAACACCATGTTCATCGAATCGAACCCCGTGCCGGTAAAGACCGCCGCCAGCCTCATGGGCCTGTGCGGGGCCGACGTGCGCCTGCCCCTGGTCGGCATGCAGCCGCACACCCTGGAAAAACTTAAGAGCGTGATGAAGGGCTACGGGCTGATTTAATCAAACGTAGGGGCGAGGCGCTGCCTCGCCCTGGGCGACCCAACGGGTCGCCCCTACATCCATTATCAAGGGATTGTTTATGATCAAAATTGCCGTCACCGGCGCCGCCGGGCGGATGGGCGGGCGCATCATCGCCGCCATCAAGGAAGCGCAAGGGATGGAACTGGCTGGGGCCTGCGAACGCCCCGGGCACGAAATGATCGGCCAGGACGCCGGACTCATCGCCGGCTGTGGGGAAAGCGGCGTGGCGATTCGCGGCAGCCTGGAAGAAGCCCTGCAGGGCGCCGACGTGCTCATCGACTTCACCTTCCCCGAAGTCACTCTCGCCAACCTGAAGGTCTGCGCGGATCTGGGCAAGACCATCGTCATCGGCTCCACCGGCTTCACCCCCGAGCAGCGCAAGGAAGCCGAGAGATATGCCGCGAAGATCCCCGTCGTTCTCGCTCCGAACATGAGCGTCGGCGTCAACGCCTGCTTCAAGCTGCTCAAGGAAGCGGCACAGATCCTTGGCGACGGCTTCGACGTGGAAATCGTCGAGCTGCACCACAACAAGAAAAAGGACTCCCCCTCGGGCACGGCGGTGCGCATGGGCGAGGTGGTGGCCGAGGCCCTCGGCCGCGACTACAACCATGTCGCCAATTACCACCGCGAGGGGATGTGCGGCGAACGCACCAAAGAAGAGATCGGCATGCAGACGGTGCGCGGCGGCGACATCGTCGGCGAGCACACGGTCTACTTCATCGGCATGGGCGAGCGCATTGAAATCAGTCACCGGGCCATGAGCCGCGACATGTTCGCCCGCGGCGCGGTGCGCGCCGCCGGTTGGCTGGCCGGAAAACCGGCGGGGATGTACGACATGCAGGACGTGCTCGGACTTAAATAAGCGGAGGTGACATCATGACCCGAATGATGATGATGATGATGATGCTGCTGCTGACGACGGTCCTCTTCCTCGGCGGCTGCGAAACGACCAAAGGCGTCGGCAAGGATATGCAGAAAGCCGGCAACTGGATCGAAGAAAAAGCCAGTAAATAAAAAAAATCTCACGCCCGTTCGCTTCGCTCACTCAAGACGCAAAGCCGCGAAATAGACCCCAAAATAGACCCCAATTTATGCACTTGATCGTTTTGTGACTTCGCGTCTTTGCGTGAGATCTGGTTTTATTTTCAAGTTATTACCGGAGGAATTTTAATGGCTCGTATCAATGACAACTACCTGAAACTCAAAGCCGGCTATCTCTTTCCCGAGATCGGTCGCCGGGTGCGCGAATTCAGCGCCGCCAACCCGTCCGCTAAGGTCATCCGCCTCGGCATCGGCGACGTCACCCGGCCCCTGGCGCCGGCGGTACTGAAAGCCTTCCACGACGCCGTCGATGATCTCGGCACCACCGACCAGTTCGCCGGCTATGGCCCCGAACAGGGCTACGACTGGCTGATCAACGCCATCATCGAGAAATCCTATAAACCCCTGGGCGTCTCCTTGAAGACTGGGGAGATGTTCATCTCCGACGGCTCCAAGTGCGACTGCGCCAACATCCTCGACATTTTCGCCCTCGACAACGTCGTCGCCATCGGCGATCCGGTCTACCCGGTCTACAACGACACCAACGTCATGATCGGCCGCACCGGCGAAGCGGACGAAAAAGGCTACTACAAGGGAATCGTCTACCTCCCCTGCACGGAAGCCAACAACTTCATTCCTGAACTGCCGAAGCAGAAGGTCGATATCATCTACCTCTGTTTCCCCAACAACCCCACTGGCACGGTGGCGAGCAAAGCCGAACTCAAAAAGTGGGTCGACTACGCCAACGCCAATGACGCCGTCATCTTTTTCGATGCCGCCTACGAGGCCTTCATCACCAATCCCGACATCCCCCACTCCATTTACGAGATCGAAGGGGCGAAGAAGTGCGCCATCGAGTTCCGCAGCTTCTCCAAGACCGCCGGTTTCACCGGTGTGCGCTGCGGCCTGGTGGTGGTGCCGGAAGAGGTGATGGGAACGACGGAGAAGGGGGAGAAATACTCCTTCAACAAGCTCTGGCTGCGCCGCACCACCACCAAGTTCAATGGCGCCTCCTACCCGGTGCAGAAGGCCGCCGCCGCCGTCTATTCGGATGAAGGCTGGCAGCAGACCAAGGAAATCATCGACTATTACATGGATAACGCCCGCATTATCCGCGAGGGGCTCAAGGCCGCCGGCATCACCTGCTACGGCGGCGTCGACGCCCCCTACATCTGGCTGAAAACGCCGGGCGGACTTTCCAGTTGGGACTTCTTCGACAAACTGCTGAACGAATGCCACGTCGTCGGCACGCCGGGAAGCGGGTTCGGCCCCAGCGGCGAAGGCTACTTCCGCCTCAGCGCCTTCGGTCACAAGGAAAATGTGATCGAGGCGGTGGAACGGATCAAGAAAAAGTGGGGCAAGTAAGAGGATAAAAAGGGCGGCCGAGAGGCCGCCCTTTGTCACGATACGAGACGACAAGCTAGACCAGCCTTAAGTCAAATCCCCGACCATGACTATCGCTCCCTATTTCACCTACCGTCCCATCGGGCTTCTGCGCTCCCCCTATGCGCGCCGCATCGACGCTCCCCATCAGGGGACGGTGACGCAAGGAACGGAAACGGGGGAAGCGGCGACGGCGACGTTGGAGTTGGCGGAGTGGCTGGATGGGAAGGTTCTTCAGGATCTGGAGGGCTTCGAGAGGTTATGGCTGATCTATGCCTTGCATCGCAGTGACGGCTGGAGACCGACCGTCAAGCCGCCCCGGGGCGGGCCGAAGCGGGGCGTTCTTGCCACCCGCTCGCCCCATCGCCCCAACGCCATCGGCCTGTCGGCGGTGGAACTGGTCAAAGTGGAAGGAAGAACCTTGCATCTGCGTGGGGTCGATCTGCTCGACGGCACGCCGGTCTTGGACATCAAACCCTACGTCCCCTACGCCGACGCCTTTCCGGACGCCAAGGCCGGCTGGATCGACGAGCTGGACGACCAACTTGGGCGCCATTCCGCGCCGGGACCGCGCAAGCCACGGTAACGCCCCCCCGCCGAGGAAAAATGGAACGACTTTAAAAAAACGAAGGACGGCCAAAATGGCCGTCCTTTTGTGTCGATTGGGGAGAACGAGCGATTATGGGTGGGCGTTTTTTTCCGCCAGCACGCCGACGGTGCGGGAAAGTTTGGCCTGTTCGATCTTTTCGGAAAGGACGATGGTACAGACGATGAGGAAAATGATCATGATGAGCATGGGCAGGGCGTCGCGCAGCAGAAAGGCGAGGAGGCAACGCCTCGGGCCTTCTTTCACGGCAACCCGTTCTTGGATCTCTCGGTGGTCAGGTCGCGTTGTCATGGAATGTTCCTTTCCCTCAATAAACAACCCCATCGAAAAAGAAGGAAAAACCTCGTAGCAGATTGAAAAGCAAAGACCCTGCCAACGCAAAAAATCCGGACAACCTACCGAAATCCGTGGAAATCAGCTCCGGCCAGCTCGCCGCTTACGCCCCCCAACTGTCGGTTTTTTTGACACTTGTGTTAAAAAAACCATACACCCCCACCGCTACTCCATCCGCCTCTTGAACAGCCAAGTCGCCAGCGACAGGGTGACGCAGGCGATGATCGCCATCGGCCAGGTCTGTGCCCAGACCACCGCCGCCGACACATCCTTGAGAAAAATCCCCCGGGAAATGGTCATAAAGTAGCGCAGGGGATTGGCAAAAGAGAAGATTTGCAGCCAGTGTGGCATGTTTTCGATGGGGCTGGCGAAGCCGGAAAGAATGGTCGCCGGCACCAAGAAGAGGAAAGCACCCAGAACAGCCTGCTGCTGGGTCATGGACAGGGAAGAGACGAACAGGCCGACGCCGATGATCGCCAGCAGAAAGATCGCCATGCTGGCGAAGAGCAGCGGCAACGAGCCGTTCAGCGGGACGCCCAGAACATTGACGCCAACCAGGACGATGAAGGCTCCTTCGACTATGGCGATGAGCAGCGCCGGCAGGGCCTTGCCGATGAGGATTTCCAGCGGCTGCAGAGGGGAAACGAGCAGCTGCTCGAAGGTGCCCATCTCCCGCTCCCGAGCGACGGACAGGGAGGTGACCAGGAGGCCGACAACCGTGGTCAGGATGCAGACCAGGCTCGGCACCGTGTACCAGCGGAAATCGAGATTGGGGTTGAACCAGTTACGCGGCTCCAGACGCACGCCTCCCGCCCGCCCCTGGGCGGACCATTCGTCCCGGTAGGCGTCGAGGATACGCATGGCGTAGCCCTGGACGATCTGCGCCGCGTTGGTCTTGCGTCCGTCCAGGATGAAGCTGGCCTGGGCCGTGCCGCCGCGCTCCAGCTCGCGCGAGAAGTCCTCGGGAATCCACAGCACGGCGATGGCCTGTTGCCGGTCGATGACCTCGGCGATCTCCTCGGCCCGTTGCAGATGCCGCACCGCGCCGAAGGTGGCCGCGGCCGCGAAATCCCGCTCCAGGGTCAGCGCCGGCCGGCCGTGATCGAGGTTGAGGATGGCCAGGGTCTGGTTCTTCACCTCTTGGGTGGCGGCGAAGGAAAAGATAAAAAGCTGGAGCAGCGGCGGCACGATCAGCACCAGGCGGCTGCGTTTGTCGCGCAGATTGGCGAGTAGTTCCTTGACGAGCAGGGCGATGATACGGTTGACCATGGCTCACCTCAGACGCTTGGCGGTTTTTCCCGCAGTGAGAAAAAACAGCCCCGCCGCCAGCAGCAGCAGAATGCCGACATTGGGGAGCAGCAGCGACCAGACATCCCCGACCAGAAAGACAGTCTGCAGATTGGTCACCAGATAGCGCGCCGGGATGATATGGGTCAGAGCGCGAACCGCAGGCGGCATTGAAGCGATTTCGAAGATGAAGCCGGAAAGGAGAAAGGCCGGGAGAAACCCGGTGATGAGGGCGGCCATCGCGGCGAGGAACTGATTTTTGGCAGCGGAGGAGATCAGCAGGCCCTGTCCCAGCGCCGCCAGAAGAAAGGCGCCGGAACTAAGCAACAGCGCCGCGAGGGAGCCGCGAAAAGGCAGCGCGAAGAGGGTTACGGAAATCCCCACGCTGATGAGCATGGCGAGCATTCCCAGCACAAAATAGGGGAAGATTTTGCCAACGATCAATTCCGTGATGGCTACCGGTGTCACCATCAGCGCCTCCATGGTGCCCCGTTCCCATTCCCGCGCCACGACCAGGGCGGTGAGCAGGGTGCCGATGATCGCCATGATGATCGCAAGCGCCCCGGGCAACAGGGAATTGCGGCTCTCCAACTCCGGGTTGAACCAGATGCGGGCCACCAGTTCCGGCCCGCCAAGGTCTTGACCGGTTTTCCGAAGGCGTTGGTTCCACCAGGTGCGAGCCACCCCCTGGGCGTAATTCTGCACATAGTTGGCGGTGTTGGTTTCACTGCCGTCGGCGACGACTTGCAAGTTGGCGGGATCGATGCCCTTCCCTATCCGCCGGGAGAAATCCTGAGGGATCACCACCAGCCCCCGCAACCGTCCGGCCAGCAGTTCCGCTTCCAGCGGCCGGGTGTCGCGGGCGACCTCGGTCCGGAAATAAGGGCTGGCGCGAAAAGCCGCGAGCAGGCCAGCGGCCTCCTCGCCCGAATCGCGAACCGCCACGCCCAGCCTGATCTCCCGGGCATCAAGGGAAACCCCGAAACCGTAGAGAAAAAGCAGGATCACCGGCAGGACAAAAGCGATCAGCAGGCTGCTGGGATCACGCAGGATCTGGACAAATTCCTTGCCGATGAGCGCGGCCATCCGCCGCCGGCACCCATTCATGACGGCTCTCCGCGCTCGGTGTCCCATTGCCGCAGCAACGCGATGAAGGTTTCTTCCAGGGTCGGATCGGGAAGCGCCGCGCTCGCGACCTGCTCCTTAAGGTCGTCGGGCACCCCATGGGCGATCATCCGCCCCCGGTAGATCAGGCCGATGCGATCACAATATTCCGCCTCGTCCATGAAGTGGGTGGTGACCAGCACCGTCACGCCGCGCTCCACCAGGCCATTGATGTGGGTCCAGAATTCCCGCCGGGTCAGGGGATCGACGCCGGAGGTCGGCTCGTCGAGAAAGAGCACCGCCGGCTCGTGCATCACCGCGCAGGCCAGGGCCAGGCGTTGCTTGAAACCGAGAGGCAGATCCCGGGCCGAGGCCCTGACGTGGGGATACAGACCGAAAATCTCGATCATACGCGTCACGGTCTCTTTTCGCCGCCACCCGGCAAGGCCGTACACCCCGGCGAAGAATTCCAGGTTCTGCCGGGTCGACAGATCGCCGTACAGGGAAAACTTCTGCGCCATGTAGCCGAGGCGGGAGCGGGCCTGCCCCGGCGAGACACGCAGGTCGAAACCGCTGACCCGGCCGCTGCCCGCGCTCGGGCGCAACAGGCCGCACATCATCTTGAAGATGGTCGATTTTCCGGCACCGTTGGGGCCCAGCAGGCCGAAAATCTCCCCCCGGCGGATGCTGAAACCAACCTCGCTCACGGCCGTGAAGTCGCCGAAGCGCTTACTCAATCCGACGGCCTCAACCGTCACTTCCCGCTCCCCGGACAAGGGAGAAATGGACTCGGCCAGAGCCGAAACGCCGCCGGGACCGCCGCCGAGAACATCGATGTAGGCATCCTCAAAACGGGGTGGCACCGGGATCAAACGACTCCCGGCGCCGGCCTCCAGCAGGGCGGGCGCTGGGGGTTTCTGACCGGGACGGAGAACGATCCTGACGTTACGGCCTTGGACGATGCCGTCCTGAACCTCCGGCCGTTGCAATGCATGGGACAGCACCCGGCGACGGTTGCCATCGATCGTTTGCACTTGGAAGCAACGGCCGGCGACCCGCTCCGTCAGTGCGCCGGGCGGACCGGAAAAAAGCAGGCGCCCGCCGTCGAGCAGCAACACCTCGCGACACTTCTCGGCTTCATCCAGATAGGCGGTGGACCAGATCACCGCCGTTTCGGCATCCACCAGTTCCCCGACCATGCGCCACAACTCACGGCGGCTGACCGGATCGACGCCGACGCTCGGCTCGTCGAGCAGCAACAGGCGCGGCTTGCGGATCAGGGCGCAGGCCAGCCCGAGCTTCTGCTTCATCCCCCCGGAGAGACGCCCGGCCAGACGGTCCTGAAAAGGCTCCAGGCCGGTGAAGACGAGCAACCGTGCGAACGCCCGTTGCCGTTCCGCACCGGTCACGTCGTGCAGGTCGGCGTACAGGCGAAGATTCTGCCTGACCGACAGATCCTCGTAGAGGCCAAACTTTTGCGGCATGTAGCCGATGAAGCGATGGACCTTTTCCGCTTCGTCGCGGGTATCCAGGCCGAAAACCCGAAGACTCCCCGTCGTCGGCAGCAACAGTCCGGTCAGCAACCGCAGCAGGGTGGTCTTGCCGGCGCCGTCCGGGCCAACCAGACCGGTGACGATGCCGGGGCGGATGACGGCGGAGAGGCCGTCAAGGGCAAGGGGGAAATCCTTGTCGTACCGGTAGGAGAGGTTTTCGATGACCAGCGACGAGTCGTCCACGGGTTTCATTGGGGGCGGGATGACGGCTCGTCCGGTACAATCGTCACCGTGACCGGCATCCCCTGGCGCAGGCCGTGGTCGGGATCGTCGGCGATGACCCGCAACTGATAGACCAATTTGGTGCGCAATTCCTCGGTCTGCACAGTTTTCGGGGTGAATTCCGCCTCGGGAGAAATGTAGCCGATGTGTCCGCCGTAAGGCTCCGGCCGGGAATCGGTTTGAATTTCCGCCGCCATGCCGGGACGGATGCGCCCCAGGTCCGGTTCCTCGACGTAGGCGCGAATCCATACCGGGGTATCGAGGGCGAGGGTCAGCACCGTCTGCCCGGCAGCGACGATGGCCCCCGGCTCTTCTACCCGGGTGAGAATCACCCCTCCGTCCGGCGCTCGGCACTCGCTGTCGGAAAGGCGGTTGCGGGCGACGGCGACCCGGGCCTGGGCGGCGCGCAGGTCGGCGCGGGCGGCGGCGATATCCTCGCCGCGAAAACCTTCGCGGGCCAACTTCAGCCCTTCGCGGGCGGTAGCCAAGCGCGCCCGGGCCTCGGCCAGATTCGCGCGGGCGTCGTCGGCCAGTTGCCGGGCGACGGCGCCCTCAGCCAGCAGGGCGGCGAGCCGACCGTATTCCACGTCCAGATTGTCCGCCCGTACCTGCCGTTCCCGCACCAGCGCCTCGGCCTGGGCGATTTCCGGGGGACGGCTGCCGGCTTCGAGCTTGGCCAGTTGCGCCGCCGCCTGTGCCTCCTGGGCAAGAGCCAGATCCAGCTCGATCCGATAGGGGATCTCGTCCAGACGCGCCAGCAGGTCGCCGGCGGCCACGCGCGCCCCCTCCTGAAAAGGCATCTCGGCGATCCGGCCCGTGACCCGGAAACCGAGATCGACCTTGCGGATATCAACATTGCCGAACAGGGTCAGCGTCCCGTCCAAGCCGGGCTTTCCCGCCCAGGGCCGCCGGTAGGCGATGCCGGCGACAAGAACGGTCAGCAGAACCAAAAGCAGCGGAAATTTTCTCCTCATGACCGACCTTCTTTATCCATGGATTGAACCTGGGCGAGGCGCAATTCCGTTTTGGCGAACAACTCCGTCAGGGCCGCCTCGTCCAGGGATTCTTCCGTAAGCAACCGTTCGGCCAGTCCCTCCAGCACCGGCCGATTCCATTCCAGCAGGTTTTCGGCCCGGCGCTCGGCTTGCCGCGACAACGCCTCGATCTCCTTGTCGATCAGCCGGGCGGTCTCTTCGCTGAAGGTCTTTTCCGTCGCCAATTTGCGCCCAAGAAAGGGATGCTCCACGCCCCTCTCCAGGCTGACCGGCCCGAGACGTTCGCTCATCCCCCACTGGCAGACCATCTTCTCGGCCAGGTCCGTCGCCTGCTTCAGATCGTTCTGCGCCCCGGTGGAATATTCGCCGAAGATGAGCTTTTCGGCGGCGCGGCCCCCGAGGCTGATGGCCAGCCGCGCCGTCAAATAACTGTACCGGTAGTGATAACGGTCGTCGGCGGGGAGTTGCAGTGTCACGCCGAGAGCCTGTCCCCGGGGGATGATGGTGACTTTGTGGATCGGGTCGCTCCCCGGCAGGCATTTGGCCACCAAGGTGTGGCCGGCTTCGTGGATAGCGGTAATGCGCTTCTCCTCGTCGGAAAGGTAGAGCTTACGCTCCATCCCCAACAGGTGACGCTCCTTGGCTTTTTCCAGATGGTCGTTGGTGATGGCCTCAGCCTCCTCTTCGCGACCGGCGATGAGCGCCGCCTCGTTCATCACCGCCTCCAGATCAGCGCCAACCATCCCCGGTGTCCCCTTAGCGAGAGGGGTCAAGTCCACCTCCTCTGCGAGCTTGACCTTGCGGGCATGAACCTTGAGGATTTCCAGACGATCGCGCCAATCTGGGCGCTCCACCACCACTTGGCGGTCGAAACGTCCCGGCCGAAGTAGCGCCGTATCGAGCACATCCGGGCGGTTGGTAGCGGCCAGAACGATCACTTCCTGATGGGCTTCAAAGCCGTCCAGTTCGGATAAAAGCTGGTTGAGAGTCTGCTCGCGCTCGTCGTTGCCTCCCCCCAGTCCCGTCCCCCGGGAGCGGCCGACGGCATCCAACTCGTCGATGAAGATGATAGAGGGAGCATTCTTCTTGGCGTTCTCGAAGAGATCGCGCACCCGGCTGGCGCCGACGCCGACGAACATCTCGATGAACTGGGAGGCGGAAATGGTGAAGAAGGGCACCTCGGCCTCGCCGGCCACGGCCCGGGCCAGTAGCGTTTTGCCGGTTCCCGGCGGGCCGACCAGCAGAATGCCCCTCGGCACCTTGCCGCCAAGGCGAGTGAAGTGCCGGGGATCGCGCAAATAGGCGATGATCTCTGCCAGTTCCTGCTTGGCCTCGGCGAGCCCGGCGACATCGTTGAAGGTCACGCGGGAGAGCTGTTGACTGTAGAGTTTCGCCCCGGAGCGGCGGAACTGACCGAAGAGTCCGCCGCCCGGGCCGTTCGACTCGCGCATGCGCTTGAGGATGAAAACCCAGACGCCGATGATCAACACCCAGGGGAGCAGCGAAATCAGCAGCGAGCTCCAGAAGGTCGGCTTTCCGCTCGCCTGGGCCTCGATTTCCACGCCGTTTTTTTCCAGCAGCGGCAACAGTTCGGGATCGGCCACCGGTGGCAGCACCGTTTTGAAGCGCAGATAGGCGACGGAGGCCGTATTCTCTTTACCGGGAAGCTCAACCGCCTCGCGGAAACTCCCCGTCACCTGTTCGCCACTCATCCGCACGTTCGCCACCCGGTCGCGAGCGAGTTCCGCCTTGAAGCGACTGTAAGACAAATCAGCAACCGGCTCCTGCTGGGGAGCAAAGAGCAGCAGATAGGCGAAATTCACCGCCAGCATCAGAACCATCAAGAGCAGCAGGCGTTGCCAGGGATCGTTGAGTTTCGCATTCGCCATGATGAATCGCTCCTTTCCAACCGGGGTTCCCGAACAAGATTAACAGGCCTCGGAGAAAAGTCGTCCCGGCAGCAAAAAAGGGGGCCGAAACGACCCCCCTTTTTGCTGAATCCATCCTATTGCCTCAACCGACCGCCAGCAATCCAGGATGCAGCCCGGTCAGGCAGTGGCCGCCATCCGGGGTGACGACGAAGGTATTTTCGCTGCCGACCATGCCGATGCCGGCGATCCCCTTTTTCGGCTCGACGGCCAGGACCATGTTTTCCTGCAGCGGCTCGTCGAAGCCCTTGGCCAGCACCGGCCATTCGTCGATGTGCAGGCCGATGCCGTGGCCGAGAAAGCGCGCCTGGCGCGTGCCGAAGCCCATGAATCCGTCGAGAAAATCCGGTTCCAGCGCGCCGGTGATCTGCGCGTAGATTTCCGAGGGAATCGCGCCGGGCTTGAGCAGCGCGGCAACAGCGGTTTCGATCTCGAGGCAGCGCCGGTGGATGCGTGCCGCCTCCGCCGGGAGTTGGCCACGATAGACATAGGTCAGGGTTTTGTCGGTGTGATAGCCGTCGACCCCGCAACCGATGTCGACGAAAACCAGGTCGCCGGGGCGCAACAGTCGCTTGCGGCTGCCGAGCAGGGGGACTGCCGGGCTCATGCCGTAGTTGCCTCCGGGGCCGTCGAAGGAGGTGGGATAGATCGAGCTTTCGCCAAAGCAGATATGGCCGAGGAGGATTTCCGTCTCGTACATGCCGAAGCGGGCCAAGCCGTGATGGCCCTCGCGGATCATCGCCCCGTAAAGATCCCCGGCGAATTCGGCTTCGCTGATCCCTTCCCGCAACAGTTCGGGGACGCGCTCTTCAAGGATACGCTGGTGGATGCGCCCCGACTCTTCCATGCGGTCCAGCTCATAGGCGCTTTTCACCGCCCGCGCCGCCGAGAGAGAGAAATCGGCGGAAGCCACGCGGGCAAAGCCGAAGTGTTTGTTGAAGCGCTCGTAAACCGCCAGCGGCACGCGCTCGGTTTCGAGATGGACGGTGTCGGGAAGCGGGCCCATGGCGGCGGCCGCGTCGCGGAAGCTGGTCATCGGCCGGATGTCGCCGAACTCCGACTCGTTCAGGGCGCGCTCCAGGCTGCGCCGAACCCAGTAGACGGCGGCGCCGTCGCGGGGGACGAGAAGTACGGCATCCTGCATGGTACCGGTCAGATAAAACTGGTTGATCTTGCCGAAGACCGCCAGCATCCGCCACTCGGGGCTATCGTGGTCGAGGCGGGCACGCAACGCCGCCAGGCGCCGTTCCAGTTCGGCGCGGGGGACTTTCTGAAACATAGGCATTCACTCCTTCATCAAAATATCGCTGCGGAACCTTCCCCTCACCTATACTGCCGTCATCCTACACCAGAAGGCGGCATTCGCCTAGCCGGAGCGTGGCGAAAAAAGGGGAAATCCCTTGTTGATCCAAACCGTTTACACTATCTTCGCGACATTGGATTTTTTTAGCGTGAGATGGGAGAGGTGAGGAAGGGCGTAATGCAAAAGATCAGCGCCGACGAAGAACAAGACGCCGCGCCGGGATCCAGGCCCCGGCACGGCGTTTGGCGTTATGTGTGAAGAAAACAAGATAACCGAAGTGGCTTCGAACCGCCGGAGCCGGGGGGGATTTTTTAATTGGTCTGGAGTTAAACAAACTGCCCCCGGAAGTATTTCCCCTCTTCCGAGGTCGAGCCTAGCTCCTGAATCGACGCCAGCCCACAAGACCAGCCAGCCCGACACCTAGAAGGAGCAAAGTTGATGGTTCGGGAACAGGCTGGTTAACGTCGATGCCGCCACCTGTGGCGGTGACGGACTGAAGGTTGCCGATGAACACGCCACTGTCCCAAACGTCATCATTGGTATCGGCGATAGCGATCAACATGTTGTGCATGGTCAATGTAGAATCCAGTAGGCCAGTCACCATCAAGTTGGTGGTGAAGCCGTTGTACTCGTTGGGGTAACGGTTGCCGCCAACCGGGTTGTCCTGGAAGTTGGCCTGGGGCACATTGGACACCAGTGCGCCACCAGGGAAGAAAGCGTAGTTCTCACCGTCGACGAAGAAGCCAAAGATGTCGGTCACGGTCTGCGTCGGGTACTCGTCAGAGGCGAACACGAAGTTGGCGCTGACGGCGTTGCCAGCATCTAGGGTAAAGTTGAAAGAAATGAAGTTCTGATTGTTTGTGTTGGTGCCGGACAGGGCGCTCAACGCGGCGTTGGAACCGGTGTTGGGCTGTAACAACCCGTTCGAGAAGTTGTCAACCGTATTGGTGGTAGGCATGTTGGCATTGCCGGTGGTCAGCAGAATTCCATCGGGGTTAGTGATGGTGGCGCCGATGCCATCGCTGGGCACCATGTTCATGCCAGTGTAAGTGGCGGATTGTTCCACACCCACGGTGGTTTTGCCTACATGAGTCAGGGTAGACATGTCAACATTGATGCCACTGGCGGGCGCCAGCAACGCGGTAAGCAAGGTATTGGCAGCATTGGTGTTTACTGGAGTAATTGTCAACGCCATGGCGGGTAGGGCGAGCGTAAAGACGAAGAAGAGCGATAGCGCCAAGGTTTTCAGGTTCATTTTCTTTGGAATCCTTTCGGTTTAGTATGAATTCAAACATCACACGCTATACCATTCACTTGATTATTTTGTTAGCCAAAAGCACGGTTTTTCATTTTGTCCTCCATTTATTGATGCAATCGCGAAAAAAGCTCACGCGGCTTGAGGCATGAGCCAACCAATTCGGTTGTTGCCGGGCCGAAAGGCCTCGGCAAAATGTCGTAGATATCCCCGCAGCGGTCTTAATGGCTCTTTGA
>Ga0265295_1000849_pt1 | contig 57897 bp, 51 predicted proteins | sample Munlansysbiofilm_FD_192503 | JGI IMG/M metagenome (GOLD analysis project Ga0265295, IMG submission 192503) | Leachate microbial communities from a municipal landfill in Southern Ontario, Canada - Methane capture system biofilm | ecosystem: Engineered > Solid waste > Landfill > Unclassified ... | reverse complement strand
TTGTTGATGGAGAAATATTGAATCACATCACCCAAAAAATAGTAACCGTTAAAGCCCAACCAACTCAAAAAATGACGGAACTTATTACAAAATTAGAAGCACCGCACTAAAAGGAACAAGTCAGGAATAATTATTCAATGCACGATGTTGGTTTGGCAACAGCAAACTTATTGGCACAGGCAACAGCAATGGGTATAGTAACTCATCCAATGGGTGGATTCGACAGAAAAAAGGTTGCTGATTTGCTAAATCTCTCCAAAGAGTATAACCCTGTTGCCGTTATTGCTGTGGGCTACCCAGGTGATGCTGAAAAGTTAAGTAAAGCAAGCAAAGAAAGGGAAAAGGCAGCAAGAGTAAGAAAGGAGTTGGGCGAGATTAGTTTTGAGATTGATTAGTTTGCTGAGGTTTTGCTATGCAGTTGTTTCATTATTTGGTAGTTCAACAAACACTGACGTACCCTTTTCCAATTGACTTTTAGCCCAAATTCTCCCTTTATGCATATCGATAAAATCTTTGCAGATCATTAAACCAAGTCCTGTTCCTTTCTCGCCACTTTCACCTGCAGTGGTAACACCGGATTGTCCGGTAAAGAGTTTTTTCATAATATCCTCATCAATGCCTACCCCCGAATCGGAAACCTCTATTAAAATAGAGTTTTCATTTGCTTGAGCTGATACACTAACAAAACCTTTGCTGCGGGTGAACTTGATTGAATTTGAAACAAGATTACGGATAACCGTTTTTAGCATATTTACATCAGCAAAAACAGTTAATTTTTTATCAATATTTGTATTGATTTTAATGTCTTTTTCATTTGCAATGTGTTGAACAAAAAACATCTCATCAAAAATAAGCCTATAAAGATTTTCCTTTTCGGGTGCAAATTTTAGTGTTTTGGTTTGTAGTTTAGACCATTGTAATAGATTATCAAGAAGCATATTCCCTTTTATTGCATTATCGTGGATAATACGAAGAAAGGAGAGGAGTTCACTTTCTGAATAGGAATTTAACTGAGAGATGATAACTTCTGAGTAACCCGAAATGCAGTTGAAAGGATTTTTTAGATCGTGAGCTATAACAGAGATTAGCTTATCCTTTATCTGGTTAATGGTTTTAAGTTCCTCGTTTTTTTCATCAAGTGCCTTCGCTTTGACTAGTATGGTTTCCTTTTGTGAATTGACCTCTTGGTTTTTTTGAATTAAGGCCTTGTTGGTAAGCTTAACTTTTGCAGCTGCAAAAATAATAAAAGCAGTAAATCCTATGGCAATAAATATCAACACTCCTGCTAAACCAAGCAGGTAATAGTATATTCTAATTTTTTGCGAATTGATCTGTTGCTCCTTTACCAGAAATTCGTTTTCCTTAGCTTGTTGTTCCAACTCATGTAGTACTTGAGCACGACCTAATATATCTGCTTTTTCAATTTTGTAAATACTATCTTTTAGCGTGTTAAGAAGTTTGTAGTACTTTATTAATTCCTTGTAGTTCCCGTTTTGTTCATAAATTTGTGTGATTACCTCAATAGCAATTTTTTCTTCACCTTTTAACCCAATTTCTTTAGCCAACTCAAGACTTTTCTTTGCGTAACTCAAGGCAACATCGAGTTTTTTAAGCTTAATATAGTCTTCGGATATGAATATATACGTACTAATAACTCCAAACTTATCGTTGTATTTTTGCCCCACTTCAAGTGCTTCGAGGTGGTATTTTAACCCTTTTTCGAACTCTCCAATGCTCCGATAAACGTTTCCAATATTGCTTTTGCTTGCGCCAATCCCCCTTTCATCGTCATCGGTTTTATTCGCTTCAAGGGCTTGATAAAAGAATTTAAGTGCTTGTTCAAAATTTTGTTTCCGATAATGCACATGCCCTATATTATTAAGGGTAATGCCAACGTCTTTAATTTTCCCTATTTTTTTCTGGATTTCAAGTGCTTTTTCGTAGAATTCAAGTGCTTTGTTATCGTTATTTATTTCAGAAAAAACATATCCAATATTGTTAAAGGTCGAAAATAATCCGTCAAAGTCCCCAATTTCCTCTCTGATAATTGATGCCGTAATTAAATCCTCTAATCCCTTTTCGTAATTGCCAAGTAAACCTTTTGCTGTACCCATATTGTGAAGGGCAAATCCTAACCCTTTTTCGTAATCTTGATCAGCGCATTTGTTATATGCTTCTATTGCGTATTCGAGCGAAAGTCTTGGGTTGTTTCGCCTATTCTGGTGTGAAAGGTTGTTTAAAGAATCAATCAGGCTATGATTCTCCTTATGCTTTATGATATCGTTATCGGCGGGATAAGCATCAGTAATGGGAACAATATGGAAAAAGGCAATTGAGAATAATAGGGAAAGCAATTTTTTCATACCCAAGTTTTACAATGACGAATTAAAATTAAAGTTATTAAATAATATCAGATCTTAAAAAACAATAAAATGATTATTTAACTAGTGGGTACATTATGTGTTTATTTATCAGTATATTATCTGCTTGTTCTTTGCTTAAGTAGAGTTACTAACAACTCTCTTTTTCTAACTGATACTGGAATTATTTGACCTTGTGTAAGCACCACATGGCTGTCGGGGAAGCGATTATATTTAGCAACAAAGTTCAAATTTACTAGGTGCGATTGGTGGACTCTAAAAAAACCTGAAGACGAAAGTAGAACATCAAACTCTTTAAGTGTTTTTGAAACTAAAACCTTCGGTTTATCTGTAAAGTAAAACATCGTGTAGTTATTCTCCGATTCACATCTAATAATCGATTCCTTCTCAGCAACAATAACAGTATCGAATGTTTTTAGAACAATTTTTTGTGGATTTTTTTCGTGCCATTGAATATTTTCAATAAAAGCCTGAAATTTTTTATTAGTGTCTTCATTCAGTACCGATTCGTGTAATTTTTCAACAGCAGCAGCAAGATCGATTGGATCAATGGGTTTTAGAATGTAATCAATTGCACTATATTTAAAGGCTTGTATAGCATACTCCTGATATGCAGTAATAAAAACAAATTTAAAACCGATAGAAGCGAACTCCTTTAATAGGTCAAATCCACTACCATCGGGCATTTGGATGTCTAAAAAAACAGCATCGGGTTCAAGCCTTCTAATTGTCTCTACACCAGACTCAACACCATCGGCCTCCCCAATTAGGTTAACATCAGGGCAAAACATTTTTAGCATGTTGGCAAGTGCTTCCCTAGCAAATTTTTCGTCATCAATTATAACCGCCGATATCATAGGTTTGCTATTTTATAATTTGTGGCATTGTAAACCTGATGAGCGTTCCCTCTTTCTTGGGGTCTCCCTGCGAGGATAGGTCAGTAATCTCCATTTTCACAGTTTTACCGTAAATCTTTTTTAGGTTCTTCAGTCGTTCTTGGGTAATAAGAGTGGCTAACGATTTATGCTTTTGCCATTTTTCGTTTTTAGGGCCTTGAGTATTCTTTATGCCTATGCCATTATCCTCAATTTCAATAGTCAGGTTATTATTATATAGATTGTAGCGAATATCAATTTTGCCTTTATGCCCAAGATGTATAATGCCGTGCTCAATGGAGTTCTCAATAAAAGGTTGAGCTAGCATGTGCGGAACATGAATGTGCTCCTCATCAATATTTGGGTCTACGCATATACTATATTCAAACTTTCCGTCAAATCTAAATGCCTGAAGATCCAAATAGTAGTTGAGAGTTTCCTTCTCTTTGGCAATGGAGATGAATTTTTGTCGGGAATTTTCGAGGAATAGCCTGATGAGCTTAGAGAAATTTGCAAGATATTTACCGGCATAATAGGGCTCATTCCTAAATATATAGCTTTGTATTGCGGTTAGTGAGTTAAAGATAAAATGGGGATTTAGCTGTGAAATCAAAAATTTTTGCTCAAGCTCAATAATCTTCCGTTTGTCTTTCTTACGGAGATGTGTTATTAGGAGCATAAAAACTATTGAAAACAGAAGAAAGGAGACAATAACCCCAGAGAAAAAGTGGTTGGTGTTGCTCGTAAAGTTAAACAGTTCCAATAGGTTTTGCACTGTAATTTGGACTATCATATCAAGAATTAAACAAATAGTTAGAAGCTAAAGAGCATGCAATTTAGCAAACAATTTGGTTTTGGGCTCGGATGAGTCAATGTTTTTGAGGGTTTAGAATTTTACAGATAGCTTAACATTAATTCTTCGGGAGGTGAGGTAGTTTGGTACGGCATAAGTACCCGATTCATTGCTCTGATTCGAAACGGTTTGTACCCAAAGGTAGGAGATGGTGTTCTTAAAATCGAAGAGGTTGAAGATCTCAGCACCAACCCATAAACTTTTTATCCAGGGTTTGTTTTTTAAAAATTCCCCCGTTTTCACTTTCTCGTCTTTAAAAATTTTAGTAAAACCTATATCCACTCTTTTGTACGAGGGCATACGTGCTACAATATCATACCTTTCAGTACGGGGAACACTAAAAGGTAGCCTTGAACCATAAAAACCGGTTAGGTGTACTCTATAGCTTGGATTACTAGGAATAAAATCCTGAAAAAATGCACCAATGCTAAACCTCTGATCGGTTGGGCGCGGATAGTATCCAGGGTATACAGTTTGCCCGTTAGCCTCATAGCTATCGCCCTTAATATCTTCGTATGTCTTCATGAGCGATAAGCTAGCCCACGATTCTGCGCCATCAACAAACTCGCCATTTACCTTAAAATCAATACCTTGCACATATCCTTTGGCTAAATTTTGCCCTGCGTACTGAATCCTAACATTATCAACCTTATAGGGGATCAAGTTTTTTAGATGCTTATAGTAAACCTCGGTTTGAAACCTAAATGGCCTATCCCATGCTTCAAAGAGGTACTCAATTCCTAGTACTGCATGGATAGATTCTTGTGCTTTAATATGATTGTTTATTTCGCCATTTGGCAGCCTAAACTCCTTATAGGTTGGGGGTTGATGATAGAATCCTCCTGATATGTGGAATGCAATATCGCGTTCCCAATCGGGTTTAAACATTACGGTAGCACGCGGGCTAATAATTAACTGATTATTAAAACTCCAATAGGTAAACCTAAGGCCTGCAGTTGTTGTAAGCTCGCCAATGTCGAAACTTTTCTTGTTGCTATTCTGAAGAAACCCGTTAACTCTATGTGATGCCAGTGTGTTTGAGGATTTAAGGGAATAGGATAATTGTAAATTTTCACCATTGTAGGGTACCGCATAGCCAGATGAATCGATAAGGCTCCATTCACTTATCATGTCTTCAATGCTTTCGTACTGGTACCTGATACCCCATTTGGTTGTGTTTGTTTTGGTAATATTTGAGCCAAGATGTTCAACTCGGTAAAAATTGGCGAAAAGAAAGTTCCGCGCATGGTTCAGGAATCCACCAATCCCAACATTAATTGAGCTATCGCCATATGTTGTTGAACCCAGCGTGTTGTCGAGCTCATTTAATAGATATTGTCCAAGTATGTCAAAGGTTTCAGCTTCGGTAGCCGAGTATACGCTCCCGATTAATTTTAGCATACTTTTCTCTGTTGGCCTATATTCCGCAGTTGCTGCACCTTGAATAGTTCTAAAGCTATTTACCTCTTGCCCTTCGTAGTATACTTTAAGCTGAAGTGCGTTGGTAAACGAACCAAAGCGAGTTTCTCTTACATCGGGAGCAAATTGGTAGTTGTTAGCAGATAGATTGCCTAGAAAGCTAAGCCTAAACTTTTTGGAGAATCGATATGCTAGATTAGATTGAATATCAATAAAAACAGGAGTATAATCGCCACCTTCATCTAGGGTTGATAGCATGTACTTTGAGGTTTTGTATCGTACACCTGTTAAGTAGCTAAAGTTTTCGTTTTTGCCTATTCCCTCAATTAGTCCGCTTGCTCCAAGTAGGCTAACCTCTGCTCTGGCTCTGTTCTCACTAGGTTGTCTATATCTTATATTTAATATCGAAGACATCTTATCGCCATATTCAGCATTGAAACCTCCCGCCGAAAACTCAACACCATCAACCATATCAGAATTAATAAAGCTTAATCCCTCTTGCTGACCAGAACGGACAAGGAAAGGTCTATAAATTTCAATATCATTTACGTAAACCAAATTCTCATCAAAGTTTCCTCCTCTAACAGAGTACTGAGAGCTAAGTTCATTAGAAGAAGAAACCCCTGGGAGCGATTTCAGAATCGATTCGAAACTGCCCGAGGCATCGGGAAGGAACTCAATATCCTTGTGGTTAATCCGCTCGATATTACCAAACCGGCGGTGCGATGTTGTAATTAAAACCTCATCAAGAGAACTGGCAGATGTAACTAACTCAATGTTTTGCTCAAAAATGGCTTTACCCTTAATATGGATTTTTAAAGTAATGGTGCTATATCCTAATGCAGAAAAGGATAGAGTTGTTGAGTCAGTAGCCTCAACCTTAACCGAATATACTCCATGTGCATCGGCTGCTACTCCCCAATTAGTTCCTTCAACAATAACATTTGCAAACGGAATCGCATAACCTTCACTATTGGTAATTTTCCCCTTAACTATACAGGTATTTTGCCCAAAAACATTAGTGTGTAACACTATTAATGTAAGGCCTACAATTAGCTTTATTGACTGAAAAAAATTACTCAATGATTAAGTCTTTTAGAATTACTTGATTTAATAGTTAAACCTAGGAATCTTTAGAATTCCTTATTTAAGAACGCAAAGCTAAAAGAAAATTGTACATCAACCATAAACCTTTTTTAATTTATGAGGATTTAATCTAGAAATGACACTATGCCTTATTTGTTAACATATAAATGACATTATGGCGCACATTATGGCTTGGTATAGTTTTTATGAGTTATGGAGTAGAACAAAATAATTAATAACTAAAAATAGTAATTACCATGACACTACTAAGCATTGCGCGGCCAAGCGCGTTAAGAACAAACCAAACGAGGAATGAGTATGGCGACTTTGTTAAAGGATTTGCCCATGCAGTTGACAGATATGCAGCCGATTGCAAGAATATACCATCGGTAAACATCATTGAGGAATCGCATGCATATAAAATTCAACTAGTTGCTCCTGGCTTTAGCAAGGATGAGTTCTCTGTCAATATTGAAAAAGAGATTCTAACTATTTCGGCAAATGTACCTAATGATGAACAAAATAAAATTCAATACCTATTGAATGAATTTACAAAGTGTGGGTTTAGTCGTTCATTTACTTTGGGGAAAGCGATTAATACCGAAAAGATTAACGCTGAATACAAAGATGGTATTCTAACCATTACTCTCTCTAAAAGTGAAGAGGCTATAGTGAAACCTCCGCGCTCTATTTCAGTTAGTTAAGGGATGTATCTTAGTTACTTTAAATGCTCAGATTTTAGCAAGTCTGAGCATTTTTAGTTTCAATTAGTAAAGGTTTCATTTCCACAGTTAAAAACCAATTATATGCTTAAACCACTGATTTTGCCTAAAAAACTTTGAGTATTAGCACTTATTATATATTTTCGTAAGCTGAAAAATGATATTATTTCAAAAAGCTTTATTAGTTGACTAAAAGATAGTTAAAACTCTTATCATGGAAAGTAAAAACCAGAAGGATCCGATCAGTAATGATCAGTTCGGCGATGCCGAAGCTACAAGTAACCCTACCAACAACTCTGAAAAGCCTCATAACAAACTTGAGGATAGTAATTTAACAGAAGAACTGTCTGAGACTAAAGTTGAAGAATCTGTTCCTTCTTTACCTGAAGAACAGCAAGAACAAAAGGCAGTAATCGAGGAACCGAAACCTGTAGTCCCCGAAAAGAAAACACCAAAAGCAAAGACTAAGGCTGCTCCTGTTGAAAAGGTGAAGGCTCAAGAGGCTGAGAAAGTGGTTTTTAAAGATGAACCTATTGATGATGAAGATGAACTTGAAGAGGAGGAAGAAGAGGATGAGGAAGATGATAAAGATGATAAAGATAACGAACCTAGGCAGCAAGTCGATTATTCAGCTTTGACCAAGGATGAGATGTCAAATATGTTAGCTGATCTTATTAATACAAGACCAATTAATCGTATTCGTGCTGATGTTGAGAGCATAAAGATTAATTTCTACAAAAAGCATAAGGCTGAAAATGAGCGTCGTAGGAAAGAGTGGGTTGATGCAGGAGGTGTTATAGAGGAGTATCAGGCGCCTGAAGATATGGTAGAACCCCAGGTTAAGGAACTATTGAAGCAATACAGGGATAAGAAGTCAATATACAACAGGGAACTTGAGAATCAAAAATCAAAAAACCTGGAGGTAAAGCAAGCTATTATTGAGAAGATAAAAGATTTGGTGAACCGTAATGAATCGGTTAACCAAACTTTTCAAGAGTTTAAAGAATTACAACAGCAATGGCGTGAGATTGGCCCAGTGCCACAGGCAAGTCTGAACGATCTTTGGGAAACATACCATCATCACGTACAAAACTTTTACGACTACGTTAAGATTAACAATGAGTTAAAAGATCTTGATCTTAAGCGGAACTTAGAAGAGAAAATTTCGCTTTGCGAAAAAGCAGAAGAATTACTCCTTGAACCATCGGTAGTTAATGCTTTTAAAAAATTGCAGAAGCACCATAACCAATGGCGTGAGATTGGTCCAGTACCAAATGAAAACCGCTCTGAGATATGGGAAAGGTTTAAAGAGGTAACCACCATAATCAATAAGAAGCATCAAGAGCACTTTGAAAATTTACGTGAAGATCAAAAATCGAATCTTGAGGCTAAAAAAGCACTTTGCGAAAGAGCCGAAGATCTTGGTGCTAAGGTGATAAATAATGCAAAAGAGTGGAACAAGTTATCTAAGGAGATGATTGAATTGCAAAAAGTATGGAAAACCATAGGTTTTGCCCCTAAGAAGGATAACAACAAGATATACGAAAGATTCCGTGCTGCTTGTGATACATTTTTTAATAGCAAAAGAGAGTTCTATCAGGATGCACGCGAAGAGCAAACCAGCAACCTACAGCTAAAAACAGAACTCTGCCTACAGGCCGAAGGGTTAAAGGAGAGCCCTGAATGGAAAAGAACAACAGAGGAACTAATCAATCTACAAAAACGTTGGAAGGAAATTGGGCCAGTACCCCGTAAGTATAGTGATGTGGTTTGGAAAAGGTTTAGAGCAGCTTGTGATTATTTTTTCGAAAGAAAATCGCAACATTTTAAAAAGGTTGATAGCAAATATGAGGACAACTTAAAAGCCAAAGAGCAATTGATTGAAGAGATAGTTGGCTTTCAGGTAAGTGATGAGAATGTTGAGGAGAGTTTAAAGGTACTTAAAGAGTACCAGCGTAGATGGGCTGAAATTGGATTTGTTCCGATAAAGAAGAAAGATGAGCTCCAAAAAAACTATAGAGAGGCTATAAACAAGCATTTTGAGGGTCTTAAGATTGATAATTCACGCAAAAACATACTTAAGTTTAAAACTAAAATCGATTCAATCCAAGGTAATCCTAAAGGGGACAATAAAATTCGATTTGAGCGAGATAAACTTTTTACCCAACTTAAGCAGATCGAGGGCGATATCACACTGTGGGAGAATAATATAGGATTCTTTACTAAAAGTAAGAATGCTGAGCAGTTGATTAAAGATGTTGAGCGCAAAATTGAGAAAGCGCGCAATGAGATGAAAGTACTGGAGGAAAAGATTCGCTTTATTGATAGTATGGAGTAAGCAAAATTCTTTGAAAATATATAGTAACCATGCCACACAATACAAAGTATGTTTTTGTAACTGGTGGGGTAACATCCTCATTGGGTAAAGGAATAATTTCTGCTTCATTGGCAAAACTGCTACAGAGCCGAGGTTATTCAGTTACAATACAAAAACTAGATCCGTATATTAATGTTGATCCGGGTACGCTTAACCCCTACGAGCATGGTGAATGCTATGTTACCGAGGACGGTGCTGAAACAGATCTCGATTTGGGCCATTATGAACGTTTCCTTAATGCCTATACAACTCAGGCCAACAATGTAACCACTGGCAGAATTTATCAATCCGTAATAAACAAGGAGAGAAGAGGGGAGTACCTTGGTAAAACGGTTCAGGTTATTCCGCACATTACCGATGAAATAAAGAGACGAGTTAAGCTATTGGGAACGAAGAACAAGTTTGACGTAGTTATAACTGAAATAGGCGGGACTGTTGGCGATATTGAGTCCTTACCATACATTGAAGCAGTTCGTCAGCTAAAGTGGGAGTTAGGCCCTACTAATTCTGTTGTTATCCACCTAACCCTAGTTCCTTACCTGGCTGCATCAGGCGAGTTGAAAACAAAACCTACACAGCATTCCGTTAAGGTAATGCTCGAGAATGGTATTCAGCCCGATGTGCTTGTTCTGCGTACAGAGCATCCCTTAAATGTAGAGTTAAGGAAGAAAGTTGCTCTTTTCTGTAACGTGAGCCTTGAGGCTGTAATCGAGTCAATTGACGTATCTACCATTTATGAGGTCCCACTCTTAATGCAGAACGAGAAACTGGATGAGTTTGTACTGCAGAAGTTAAATTTACCGATAGACAATGCTCCAGAACTTAAGGATTGGAAACAGTTTATCTCAAGGCTCAAAAACCCAAAACATCATATCAGAATTGGATTAGTTGGAAAGTATGTTGAGTTGCCCGATGCATACAAGTCAATAATGGAAGCACTAATTCATGCAGGCTCCTCAAATGAGTGTAAGGTTGATATTATTTCAATTCATTCAGAAGAGATTACGGTCGACAACTTTTCCGAAAAACTTAATGACTTGCAGGGTATTCTGGTTGCTCCAGGGTTTGGCCATCGAGGAATTGAGGGCAAGATACTTGCGGTTAAATATGCTCGCGAGAGAAATATTCCTTTTCTTGGAATTTGCCTTGGAATGCAATGCGCTGTAATAGAATTTGCACGCAATGTGCTGGGATATGATGATGCAAATTCAACCGAAATGGCAAGAAATACTACACATCCCGTTATCGATTTAATGGAGAATCAGAAAGGGGTTACAGACAAAGGCGGTACTATGCGACTTGGTGCTTATCCTTGCACATTAACCAAAGAATCCAAGGCGTTTGAAGCATATAAAACACAGGAGATCCTAGAGAGGCATAGGCACCGTTATGAGTTGAATAATGCTTTTGTTGATGACCTTAAGAAACATGGTATGAATGCCACTGGTATCAATCCTGACACGAACTTAGTGGAGATTATTGAAATTAAATCGCATCCTTGGTTTATTGGTGTTCAGTTTCATCCTGAGTATAAGAGCACTGTTGTAAATCCACACCCACTGTTCGTTAGTTTTGTTAATGCTGCCTTAAAGTTAGTAAAGGGATAGGCTTAAACTTTTAGTTTTTTTTAACACCAGTTTACCTCATATAAGGGTTAACTTTGTAAGATTGTTATCATCAAATAAATATACGTAATGGATAGAAATACGATAATTGGATTAGTAACTATATTCTTAATACTTATTGGTTTTAGTTATTTTAATAAGCCATCGCAAGAGGAGGTAGCTGCTGCAAAGCACACTAGAGATTCAATAGTTCTAGTTAGGCATCAGGAGCAGATAATATTAGAAGCTAAGATGGCTGCTGAAGCTGAGCAAAAGCAAAGTGAAGAGCAACTGTCGGATAAAGTTGACCCTTTACAGAATAGTGCATTTAGCCAAGCAGTTTCTGGTGAGGAGCGCTTTATTGTCCTTGAAAATGAGCTTCTTCGAGTTAAGGTTTCAACCCTAGGGGGTAGCGTATACTCTGCTGAAATTAAGAATTTTAAAACATATACTCAAGAGCCACTAGTTCTGTTTGCAAACGACTTGAATAATTTTGGGTTTCAGTTCTGGGGGAACAACAACAATGTTGAAACCTATAAACTGTTCTTTGAAGCATTAAGCCCCGATACGCTAATTAGTACAATAGGGGAGTCGCAGCAATCGTTAACCATGAGGCTTGCTGCAGGTGAATCATCCTATATCGATTATATATATACAATCTACCCAGACTCATACCTAATTGATTTTGATGTCAAATTCACCAATATGGACAAGGTATTCTCAGGCGCACCTAGTTCAATTGACTTGGTTTGGAATGCCTTTATGCCCCAGTTCGAAAAAAATGCAGCTAAAGAAGCAGAGTACACAACCATAACCTATAAATTACCGAATGGTGATTATGAAGAGCTAAATGCCCGTAGTGCAACTAATACAGAAGATATTAAAACTCGCATTGCATGGATTGGATATAAGCATCAGTTCTTTTCCACATTCTTAGTATCGGAAGAGAATTTCTTAAATGCTCAGTTTGAAATCAAGAAAGTTGAGGACGGCTTGAATATTAAACAATTTTCATCCCGAATAGCTTTGCCAGTTGAGAGTGCAGCTAACGATGAGCATAAACTAAAGATGTACTTTGGTCCTAACCACTTTAATACATTAAAATCATATGAGCATGGTTTTGAGGAGGTCGTTCCTCTTGGTGGCTGGGGTATTAAGTGGGTTAATCGTTATGTTATTATCTTCATTTTCGACCTACTCGATAATAAAATTGCAAGTTATGGCTTAATTATTTTTCTCCTAACCATAATCATTAAGATTGCACTCCTACCGCTTACCTACAAATCGTATCTGAGCCAGGCAAAAATGAGGGTATTAAAGCCCCAGATCGATGAGATAAATAAAAAGTATCCAAAGAAAGAGGATGCTATGAAGAAGCAGCAGGGCACAATGGCTCTCTATAAAAAGGTTGGTGTCAGTCCAATGGGGGGGTGTTTGCCTATGCTTATCCAGTTTCCAATTCTTATTGCAATGTTTAGGTTTTTCCCTGCCTCGTTTGAGCTTAGGCAAAAGAGTTTCCTTTGGGCTGAGGACTTGTCAACGTACGATTCCATAGTCGATCTTCCATTCAACATTCCATTCTATGGAGATCACATCAGCCTATTCACATTGCTTATGGCAGTGGCACTTTTCCTTACATCTAGAATGAACTCAGGCCAAATGGGTGATGCAAATGCTCAAATGCCAGGCATGAAATTTATGATGCTGTATATGATGCCCGTTATGCTATTGGTATGGTTTAATAATTATTCCGCAGGTCTAAGTTATTACTATTTTCTTTCAAACATAATTACACTAGGCCAAACGCTATTAATCCGAAATATGGTTGACGATGAGGCTATTCTTCGTAAGCTGAACGAGAACGCTAAAAAACCGCAGAAGAAATCGAAGTTTCAGGAAAAGTTAGACTCTATGACGAAGCAACAGCAGCAGATACAAAAATCTAAAGGAAAAAAATAACCTGCAAAAAGGTATTGCAAATCATAATGAATCCCCAGTTTCTGGGGATTTTTTTTTATTAAAAAAGTCCAGACAAATAAAGATTTGTCTGGACTTTCAATAAATGGGGAACTGTTGTTTTAGTCAACAATCTGTATCATTTTAAAGGGTACCTTAATAATTGACTCATAGTCTTCACCAGCCTCAAGCATGTCCTCATCATCCTCTTCGTAGTACCAATTGATAAGAACATCGTTTTGGTCCTTGCTAAGCATCTCTAACTTTTTAAATACATCGAGGATGCATTTAGATGAACTAGTGTTAAAGTACTCAAGTTGAATGTTTACAACTGTTTTTGGGGCAGTACCCTTGGAGTATTCCTCGAGCCAATCAACAACTGGCTTATAGAACTCAATAGAGTTCTCGGGAATTGATCGTCCTTTAATTTCAATTAGCCCTGTTTGAGGGTTCATACTTACCGATGGAGTTTTTGGGGTTCCGTCTATGCTTATCAATTCCATAGTATTGTAGTTTACTTAAGTTATTTCAAAAATTGATGAATAAAGTTAAATTAAAAAAGAAATGCGTTTTATTGTAATCAAAAAAGTTATATTCCAATTTATTTCCTGTCTTTCTTGCCATATCAATTAGGCCTAGTCCACCACCACCTTTTTCTGAAAACATTTGATTGTTGAGAACAAATTTATAAAATTCTTTTAACTCTTCGGCGGAAAGGGAGTTAATCTTATCAATTTTTTTCTTAATTATACTTACTTTATCTTTATGCACAAAGTTTCCTGTTGATATTCTAAATCCATTATCAAGCCTATTTAGGATAAAAATTCCAAAGTTCGACTTGGTTTCATCATCCTGAACCTCATCCAAGGGGGTATCAACATGATGATAAAGGTTTTGTAAGCCTTCAACAAGAACGTTGTATAGTTTCTTTTTAATATTATTCTGTACATCAGAATTATCGAGCTTAAGTTCAACCATTTTCAGCGTATTGGCAATCAAATCCGCATCAATATTGCCTTTATAGGCAACAAGCACCTCACCCTGGTTCATCTTATTAAAACATTGCTCAAGAAATAAACTCATCGAGGCGAACAGTTAAAATTTGTTAATAGCTCATGCATAGAACAAATATATAAACTTTTAATTCAAAACTAACAAATTGGGGCAACAAAAGCCCTAAAAAAATCGACTTCTTAGCTCTTAAGACTATTAGAAGTCGATATTTATTTAATTATTTGAAATACAATTACTATCCTTCCTTATACTTTGCTTTTTTACTGCCAGAGTATATGCTGTAGCTTTGATACTTGCACTCAATTGGTCCATTAAAGAGGGTAGTAGGATTTGAAGCGTGTAGTCCAAAGTTTTTTAAAGCTTCGCTATTTCCGCTTAAAACCCATATATTATAACCTTGGTATCGCTGCTTAAAGGTATCGCCAAGTTGTTTATAGAATACTGTAATTTGGTCTTTCTTTAAACGTTCACCATAAGGTGGGTTGGTAATGACTGTACCAGGGCCTTCGGGTGGGAAAAAATCAAATATCGATTGTTTCTTTACCTGTATCAATTTTTGGATACCCGCATCCTTTAAATTACTTTGGGCAATCTCAATGGCTCTCCCCGAGATGTCTCCCCCAAGTATAATGGGATCGATATCCCGCTCATAGCTCTCATCGTTAAATACCTTCTCAAAGGTTTCTTTCTCAAAGTTGAGCCAGTTCTCAAATGCAAAATGCTTGCGAAAAATGCCGGGTGCCATGCCTTTGGCAATGAGCGCTGCCTCGATTAGCAAGGTTCCTGAACCGCACATCGGATCGATAAACGGAGTTGTACCATCCCATCCTGAAAGCAGGATTAAACCTGCAGCAAGCACTTCATTTATCGGTGCAACATCCTGATGAAGTCTATATCCTCTCTTATGCAACGATTCCCCCGACGAGTCGAGCAGAATAGTACAATCCTGATCGGAAATATGTATTTGGATTTGGATGTGCGGATTTTTGGGATCCACAAATGGGCGTTTTCCAAATCTATCCCTAAAATGGTCTGCAATAGCATCTTTTAGCTTAAGGGCAATGTAGTGAGAGTGGGTAAAAACGCTTGAATTTACGGTTGCATCAACAGCAAATTTGTGCGATAAATCCATGATTGAGGTCCAATCAAATTTTTTAGCAATACCATACAGTTCCTCTTCGTTTCTAGCCTTAAAGTTGTAGATTGGTAGCAGAATTCGTGTTGCAGTTCGAACTTGAAAGTTTGCACGGTAAAGCATTTCGGTTGTTCCCGTAAAGTTTACCATCCTTCGTTGTTTCTCAACATTTTCGGCACCAATTGCTTTTAATTCGCTTGCAAGAATACCCTCAAGACCGTGAAGTGTCTTTGCTACAAATTGCCTCTTTTCGTTCATTGCTCCTTAAAACTATCGTTTTTTTGCTTTGGTTATTAGTGGTTTTCCGTCGTTCCCTTTTTTAGAGAAAGCATCAAGAATTGTTTCTGCATCAGCAAATGGAACAGTAACGAATGAGAAGTCTTCGTAAACCCCAATATCATCAATCTTATTGTCGGAGATTTTAACCTTTGTTCTTATAAACGAAGATATTTTTTGGGGATTCATTCCATCCCTTTTCCCTAGTGCAATAAAAAGGCGAGTTGTTCCTGTATTGTCAACATTGAAACTACGTATTTCTGGATAGTTTTTTTCTTCAAGTTGATTCTTAAACGCCATACGGAGAAGAGAAGCTAAAGCAACTTCTGGGCTATTCACTTCAAGTATTCCTTCGGCCATGCCTAAGTAATCTAAATACGTTTCGCTCTCAACAATCGACTGAAGCTCATCCTTAATGCGTATTTTCTTCATCTCAATAATGTCCTGAGCGTCAGGAAGCATCTCTTTTCGGATGTTTGATTTTATTGTTTTTTGAAAAAAAACAAATTTTCGGTATTCATCGGGGGTGATAAAGGTTATTGCTGTTCCCTCTTTACCCGCTCTGCCTGTTCTACCAACCCTATGGATGTATGAGTCGGGATCTTGAGGTAGGCTGTAGTTTATAACGTGAGTTAAATCAACAATATCAATACCTCGAGCAGCAACATCGGTTGCAATCAGAATATTAATATATTTATTCCTAAATTTTTTGAGTGTCTTTTCACGCTGAGCTTGCGATATATCGCCATGAAGTCCTTCGCAGGAGTATCCACGTTCTAATAATCGCGATGATAATTCGTCAACATCAACTCTAGTTCTACAGAAAACTAAACCGTAAAATTCGGGTTCAATATCGATTATTCGGGTAAGGGCATCAAACTTATCGGCACGTTTAACCTCAAAGTAAATTTGGTCGGCCAAGTTTGTGGTACGTTGATCACTGCCAACCATTAATTTACGTGGGTTGTGCATGAACTTACTCGCTAGTTTTACTATTCTATCGGGCATTGTAGCTGAGAATAAGAGCGTACGCTTATCCTTAGGGGTATGGCTTAAAATCGATTCAATATCCTCAATAAAGCCCATATTTAGCATCTCATCTGCCTCATCGAGTACTGCCCAAGCAATGTTTTCTAGCTTGAGATCATTTCTTCTGATTAAATCGAGTATTCGACCAGGGGTACCAACTACAACATCGGCTCCTTTTCTGAGCCTACGCTGTTGTTCCGAAATGGATTGGCCCCCATAAACCGTAATGATGGTAATGTCACGCTTCCCTTTGAAAGAGATAATTTCATCGGTTACCTGAAGCGCAAGTTCGCGGGTGGGAACTAGGATAATAGCGTTTACTTTTCCATCTTTCCCTTTGGCTAAACTTTCAATGATTGGTAGTCCGAATGCTGCGGTCTTTCCAGTACCTGTTTGCGCTTGCCCAATTATGTCGCAAGTTTCATTTAGCAATACTGGTAGTGCCAATTTTTGGATTGGCGATGGGACTTCGAATCCCTTTTCTGCAATGGTTTTTAGCGTCTCTTCGCTAAGCCCAAATTGCAAAAACTCTGACTTTGTATCCATTTAAATTTTGATGTGTGCGAACAATTAAACCCCGCTATAGCACATTTCATGTTACTAGTGTTATGCAACTACTTCCAATAAATAGGCCAGTTTAGGCCCTTTTAATTGATATAACTTTACCCCCTTGGGTATTATCTAACCGCATCGTCATAGGTGAATGAAAAAAATGGGGATTTCTGAATTTTTCTTAATCCTTTACAAGGTGCTTATAGCTTTCCCAGCTATTTAGCACATTGACGGCTTTCTGAAGGGCCTTGTTGTTCTGATTAACAATTTGAAAATAGTAATTAGTTGAAAACTGATTTAGCGCAATAAGCGCCTTTAACTGCATTAGAATTTCATCTTTTGATGTATTGAAACCCTCTAAATCAGGTTCTAAACCCTGATTTTCGGCAAAGGTAAGCAATTCATCGATTATATTTTGATCTACCGTAAAATTCTTATTAAATTTTTCGAAAGTACCGTAATTCCGTTTCAAATTACTTCGGTTCTTGTCGATATAGGTGTGTACAAATTGGTTAATAACCCCTTTGCGTATCAATTTTCCGTAATATTCTGAGTAGTGACTTGTATCAACAGGAATAAAAATATCGGGCATTATGCCACCACCGCCGTATACTACCTTGCCCGTATTTAGGGTAAAATATTTTAGAGAATCGGGGATGGTTATGCTATCTGCGTGAAAAAATTCACCCTTGTTGTATCGTTGAGTAAGCTCACTGTAGTAGCTATCAAACTCGTTAGGATTGTATGGTTTTTGAATTACTCTTCCGGTTGGCGTGTGGTACCGTGCTACGGTAAGCCTTATCATTGAACCATCGGGAAGGGGAAGTTGGTTTTGCACAAGGCCTTTTCCAAACGAACGGCGACCAATGATAATCCCTCTGTCCCAATCCTGAACTGCACCGGCTACAATTTCACTGGCCGAGGCTGAACCCTCATCAATTAAAATAACCAGTCGTCCTTTTTCAAGATCACCCTGTGTGGTGGCAATAAAATCAGTTTTAGGTGAGTTCCTTCCCTCTGTGTAAACAATGAGTTTTCCCTTTTCTAAAAAATGATCGGCTAGGGCAACTGAAGCATTTAAGTATCCACCACCATTCCCTCTTAAATCGAGAATAAGGTGCTGCATATTATTCTTTTTAAGCTTTGAAAGCGCCTCGAGAAATTCGTTTTCAGTGGTTAGTGCAAAACGATTAAGTTTTATATAACCTATTCTTTCGTCAACCATGTATGAGGCATCTAGACTGTAAATGGGAATCTTATCCCGAGTTATGTTGAATTCAAGAGGTTTAGATGAACCCCTGCGGAGAATTTGAACGACTACCTTTGTACCCTTATCGCCCCTAAGGACTTTAAAAACATCGTTATTTTTTAGCCCAATGCTGGCAACATTTTTACCATCAATGTCAATAATTCTATCACCAGGCATTATTCCAACCTTCTCAGAGGGGCCACCAGGGACAGGGTTGACCACTATGAGTGTATCGTTAAGAATATTAAATTCAACGCCAATACCTTCGAAATTGCCCTCAAGAGGTTCGTTCATGGCTTTTACATCCTCTTTGGTAATGTAAACAGAGTGTGGGTCAAGATTTTTTAAGGTATTTACTATGGCTTCATCAACTAATTTTTCAGTACTAACCGTATCAACATATTCTGATGAAACAAACTGAATAAAACGGATTAGTTTGTATATGTCAATGTTTGATGAGCCTTGACTGTAAACTCTTGCACTTGAAAATACGATTAAAAGGGCAACAACTGTTGTTGATATAAAGCGCTTTACCATGAAATATTATTTTATTCTATCATTAAACTTAATATAACGTATAACAGTATAAAAAGTTTTAATTCTATTCCCACTCAATCGTTGCAGGTGGCTTTGAACTGATGTCGTAAACAACTCTATTTATACCCTTAACCTTATTAATTATTTCGTTGGATACTTTTGCCATAAATTCATAGGGCAGAGGATACCAATCGGCAGTCATGCCATCGGTAGAGGTAACGGCTCGAAGAGCAACAACAAACTCATATGTGCGCTCATCGCCCATAACCCCAACCGTTTGTACAGGTAGTAGGATTGCCCCTGCCTGCCAAATTTTGTTGTACAAATCGAATTGTTTAAGGCAATTTATGTAGATGTTATCAGCATCTTGCAGAAGTTTAACCCTTTCTTCAGTTACCTCACCCAGCACTCTAATGCCCAGTCCAGGACCTGGGAATGGATGGCGGTTAAGGATATTCAGGGGCAATTTCAACTCATTACCTACCCGACGAACCTCATCCTTAAAAAGCAAGCGGAGGGGTTCAACAATACTTAGGTTCATCTTCTCGGGTAATCCACCAACGTTATGGTGCGATTTTATTGTAGCAGAAGGACCATTTACTGAAATTGATTCAATTACATCGGGATAGATTGTACCCTGTGCAAGCCATTTAACATTTCTAATCTTATGAGCCTCTTCATCAAAAACTTCGATAAAGTTTTTACCTATGCTCTTACGCTTGAGTTCGGGGTCAGTAATTCCCTTAAGGTCGTTATAGAACTTTTGCTTTGCATCAACACCAATAACGTTTAACCCGAGAGATTTGTACGAGTCAAGGACTTGGGCAAACTCATCTTTCCTTAGCAGTCCATTGTCAACAAAAATGCAGGTAAGATTTTTACCAATTGCATTGTGAAGAAGAAGGGCTGCTACCGAACTGTCAACTCCGCCCGATAGGCCAAGCACAACTTTATCGTTACCCAACTTATTCTTCAGAGTTTTAATGGTTTCGTTTACAAACGATGCGGGGGTCCAATCCTGTTTGCATTCGCAAACATCAACCACAAAGTTTCGAAGTATAGATAAGCCCTCGGTTGTGTGATAAACCTCAGGATGAAACTGAATGCCAAAAGTTTTCTCATTCGCCACCTCAAAAGCCCCAACCTCAACATCATTTGTACTTGCAACTACTCTAAAGTTAGAAGGGATGTTGGTAATTGTGTCGCCATGCGACATCCAAACCTGTGTGTTGTTAGCGATACCCTTAAATAGTACAGAACTACTATTTATAGTTGAAAGTATAGCGCGGCCATACTCCCTATTGTTTGATGGTATAACCTTTCCACCACTTGTACTTGCTAGCAGTTGGGCTCCAAAACATACTCCTAATAGTGGTTTTTTACCCTTTATTTTCGATAAATCAGGTTTTGGTGCTTCTGGATCGTGAACCGAGAATGGGCTGCCAGATAGGATTACACCTTTTACCGTTTCATCAATAGCGGGGTAATTGTTGAATGGATGAATTTCGCAGTAAACATTAAGTTCTCTAACCCTTCGGGCAATTAGCTGTGTATACTGTGAACCAAAGTCGAGGATTAAGATTTTATTATGCATGGGGAAATAATATAAATGGTTGGACAAAGGTAAAAAAAATGCCAAAGGGTTTGGTCATGATCAAACGATTTTAAACAGAAAATACATGTCCATCCTCAGCCGAGTAAGTTTCTGGAAAGATTAATCGCGCTTCATTTAGAAGAGGGGTAACATCTTTGTATCGGGAGGAGTAGTGTCCAATAATCAGTTTTTTAGCATTGGATAACTTTGCTATTTGTGCTGCTTGTGAGGCAGTTGAATGACCAGTTGTTTTTGCCATCTTCTCTAGGCTTTTATCAAACGTGGCTTCGTGGTATAGCAAATCAACATCCTTAGTGTAATTGGCTAGTTTCTCAAAGTAACGTGTATCGCTACAATATGCGTAGGAACGGGGCGGGGATGAGACGAACGTTAACTCCGAGTTGGGAATAACTTTACCACTTTTAGAGATTAAATCGCTACCGTTTTTTATACTAACAATCTCTGTAAGCGATAATTGATACTTTTCAATTGCATCCTTTTTTATATTTGGGAGCTTTGTTGGCTCTCTAAATAAAAATCCGTTGCACTGTATTCGATGTTTCAGAGGGAACGATTCAACAATGATACTATCTGTTTTAAGAATTACCTCGTGCTTTTTACTATTTAGGGGGATGAATTCAATAGGAAAATTAAGCTCATTGATAAAGAAAAGAATATTCTGGTTAAGAATTGGCTGAAGCGATGCATGGGCAAAGATCGAGAGCTTTGTTTTTCGGCCTAACAGATTTAAAGTTGATATAAGTCCAATCAGTCCAAGTGTATGATCACCATGGACATGCGAAATAAATATGTTATCGATATGCGAAAGCTTTAGCTTGTACTTTCGGAGTTGAATTTGAGTTCCTTCACCGCAATCAATTAAAAACAACCGCTCATGCGCATTAAGCACATGAGCGGAGGGAAATCGTTTTGAAGTAGGCAACGCACTGCTGCTACCTAAGATGGTTAAAGAGAATGTCACTTCTCTTGTTTTTCGCTTTCTGCTTTGCTAATTATTTCAGCTGCCTCGTTACGTGAGTAGGCAATGTTAAGCACAGTATCAAGCTGAGAGATAGTGATTAAACGTTCAACAGCATCGGTTAGCCCAGTGAGAACAAAGGTACCGTTAGCATTTTTACACAACCTGTTAGCAACAAGAATAGCGCTTAATCCAGATGAATCGCAATAGCGACATGTACTTAAATCGAGTACAATATTGCGCTCACCATTACCAGAAATAAGGACCAATTCCGACTTTAAGCTAGGAGCAATGTTGGTGTCCAACTTTTCCTCAAGTACCTCAATTAATGAGTAATTATCAAGTTTACTAATCCTAAATTCCATTACTAATAGGTTTAAGTGATCAAAAAGTTAACTTACTCTTTACCTTCGTCAGCCTTTTTCTTTTTACTCTTCTTTTGATTCTCTTCAAGTTCTGTTTTAAGAGCAGCTAACTCGGATATGTCCCCTAAAGTAGTCTTTTCTAAGTTATCTTTCAACTTTTTCACAGCTTTTTGTGTTGTTGAACCTTTACTTTTTTTCTCAGGAGTCTCATCACCTTTCTTAACATCCTCGTGAATTCTGCTATGTGACAAGATAATACGCTTAGATGACTTATTAAATTCAATCACCTTAAACTCCATTTTATCATCAACTTTAGCAGGGGTTCCGTCTTCCTTAACTAAATGTTTAGGAGTAACAAAACCTTCAACACCGTAAGGAAGTGCAACTACGGCACCCTTATCGAAAATATCGATAATTGTTCCTTCGTGAATTGAATCAACAGTAAATAAAGTTTCAAATACATCCCAAGGATTTTCCTCAAGTTGTTTGTGTCCAAGGCTTAAACGACGATTGTCTTTATCAATTTCGAGAACAACAACCTCTATATCGGCTCCAACGGTAGTGAATTCTGCTGGGTGCTTAATCTTTTTTGTCCAGCTAAGATCAGAGATGTGGATAAGTCCATCAACTCCTTCTTCTATCTCAACAAAAACACCAAAAGATGTAAAGTTTCTAACTTTTGCCTGATGGTTTGAATTTACAGGGTATTTCTCTTCAATCTTTTCCCATGGGTCGGCCTTAAGCTGCTTCATGCCAAGCGACATTTTGCGCTCGTCTCTGTCGAGAGTTAGGATTTGTGCATCTACAACATCACCAACTTTAAGGAATTCTTGAGCGCTACGTAGATGTTGACTCCATGACATTTCTGATACGTGAATAAGACCTTCAACACCAGTTGCAATCTCAACAAATGCTCCGTAATCGGCCATAACTACAACCTTGCCTTTAACTACATCGCCAATCTTAAGGTTTGTATCCAGTGAATCCCATGGATGTGGAGTAAGTTGCTTAAGACCAAGTGCTATACGTTTTTTAGCATCATCAAAGTCGAGAATAACTACGTTGATCTTCTGATCAAGTTCTACTATTTCTTCGGGGTGTGTAACCCTGCCCCATGAAAGGTCAGTAATGTGGATTAGACCATCTACACCGCCAAGGTCGATGAATACACCGTAGCTGGTAATGTTTTTAACCGTACCCTCAAGTACTTGGCCTTTCTCCAGTTTTGCAATAATTTCTTTCTTTTGCTGCTCCAGTTCTTCTTCAATTAGAGCTTTATGCGAAACAACAACGTTTTTGTATTCCTGGTTGATTTTAACAACCTTGAACTCCATTGTTTTATTCACGTATATATCGTAGTCGCGAATTGGCTTAACATCAATCTGAGATCCGGGTAAGAATGCCTCAATACCGAATACATCTACAATCATACCACCTTTTGTACGACACTTGATGTAACCTTTAATAACCTCATCTTTCTCAAGTGCTTGGTTAACCCTATCCCATGAGCGAAGTGAGCGAGCTTTTTTGTGTGATAGCACAAGCTGTCCGCGTTTGTCTTCTTGGTTTTCAACGTAAACTTCAACGGTATCGCCAATCTGTAATTCGGGATTGTAGCGGAACTCGTTTAAGCTAATTACACCTTCGGATTTGTAGCCAATGTTAATAACTACTTCGCGCTTGTTCATTGCGATAACAGTACCGTCAATAACTTCACCTTCGCCAATCGACGAAAGAGTTTCGTCGTACATTACCTCAAGTTCCGATTTACGAACGCTGGAGTAGCTGCCTTCTTCGGCAAAAGCATCCCAGTCAAATCCATCAAGGCCTTTTGTGGTATCAGCACTTCTGGTTAGCTGTACTTTTTCAGGTTTTTGCTCTTCGACTATTTCAGCCGCTTGCGTTTTTACCTCTTCTAATTGAGCTTCATTTGAAGCCATTTCTTCTTGATTAATCATTAAATTCGCTTAAAATTAATGTGTTAGACAATATTGATAGAAAAAACAGATTGCAAAAGTACATAACTTTATCATTTATAGGAAAAAAAGAGAGTTTTTTTCAGCAAAAAGAATTAAATTGATTAATAAAAACTTCTATTAATCATGTCATTAGCCAATTTAGTGAAAGCAGACACTTATTTTAATATTTTCTTTGATAGTGATTGCGGGAATAATACTTTTATAAAGTCTTTTGTTTTTGGTCTTCAGGGAATATCTTTGGAGTTTATTTCATGATGATTATATAAATATTAATGTAAACATAGTTATACGAATTTTAAATGAAAATTTCAATAGTAGGAACAGGATATGTAGGCTTGGTTACTGGATCATGTTTTGCAGAAACAGGCCTTGATGTAACCTGTGTTGATACAAATAGCAATAAGATAGAAAAGTTAAAACAAGGCATAATCCCTATTTACGAGCCTGGTCTAGATACGCTTGTTGCAAAAAATATGGAGAATGGAAAACTTCACTTTACAACTAACCTAGCAGATAGTTTAAAGGAAGCAAGAGCGGTGTTCATTGCTGTTGGTACACCAACTGGTGAAGATGGGAGTGCAGATTTACAGTACGTACTAAATGTTGCTAAAGAAATTGGTATGTATATGCATGATTATTTGGTTGTTGTTAACAAAAGTACTGTACCAATTGGTACGGCAGTTAAGGTAAAGAATGTAATAGCAAAAGAGTTATCAAAAAGAGGAGTGAATATTCCTTTTGATGTTGCCTCAAACCCCGAGTTTTTAAAAGAGGGTGATGCAATTAATGATTTTCTAAAACCCGAAAGAATAATAATTGGTGTTGACTCTGAAGAAGCTGAAAAGTTGATGAGTAGGCTATATAAACCCTTTTTACTTAATGGGCATCCTATTATATTTATGGATATCCCATCAGCAGAGCTCACAAAGTATGCTGCAAATGCCATGCTGGCAACACGTATTAGCTTTATGAATGATATGGCTAATCTTTGCGAAATAGTGGGAGCCGACGTGAATATGGTACGGAATGGAATTGGCTCCGACAGTCGTATTGGGAATAAGTTTATCTACCCTGGGGTTGGTTATGGAGGAAGTTGTTTCCCAAAAGATGTTAAGGCATTAATAAAATCTTCACAAGAGAAGGGCTATTCATTAAAAGTTATTGAGGCAGTAGAGAAGGTAAATGATACCCAGAAAATCATAATGTTTAATAAGATAAGTGATTTTTTTAATGGGGATATTAAAGGTAAATCTTTCGCCATCTGGGGTTTGTCCTTTAAACCGAATACCGATGATGTGCGAGAAGCCCCATCGCTTGCCATTATTTCGAAATTGCTTGAGGCTGGTGCAATCGTTAAGGCATACGACCCCGTAGCCATTGATGAGGCCAAAAAGTTAATAGGCACTAGTATTGAGTACGCTCCAGATCCATACACCGCTGTGGATGGATGCGATGCGCTTGTACTTGTAACTGAATGGCGTGAGTTTAGGGTTTTAAACTTTGCCGAGCTGAGAAAACGGATGAAGGGTAACGTTATTTTTGATGGACGAAATATATACGAACCTGAGGAGATGAGGGAAGAGGGGTATAATTATATATCGATTGGTCGTAAACCAATTATTTTATAAAAATAGCACAATGAAACGAATACTTGTAACGGGCGGAGCCGGATTTGTTGGGTCGCATTTGTGTGAACGTTTGCTAAATGATGGGCACGAAGTTATATGCCTCGATAATTTTTTTACTGGAAGTAAAAGTAATATTGTTCATCTGCTTAGTAATCCATATTTTGAACTGGTTCGACACGATATTACCATACCCTTTTTTGTTGAGGTTGATCAGATTTATAATTTGGCATGTCCGGCATCCCCTATACATTATCAATATAATGCTATTAAAACCCTAAAAACATCAGTTATAGGTGCCGTAAATATGTTAGGCCTGGCCAAACGCATTAAGGCAAAGATACTTCAGGCCTCAACCAGTGAGGTTTATGGCGACCCTGAAATTCATCCACAGCCCGAATCGTACTGGGGAAATGTAAACCCCATTGGGCCCAGAGCTTGCTACGACGAAGGGAAGCGTTGTGCCGAAACGTTGTTTATGAGCTACAACCAGCAGAATGAGGTTAAAGTTAAGATTGCACGAATCTTTAATACGTATGGGCCACGTATGCGCCCCGACGATGGGAGAGTGGTATCAAACTTTATTGTGCAGGCGCTCAAGGGAAAGGATATTAGTATATATGGTGATGGTAAACAAACCCGTAGTTTTATGTATATTGACGATTTAGTTGAAGCATTGGTGCGGCTTATGAATACCGATGATTCTGTTACTGGTCCCGTTAATCTTGGTAATCCTACGGAATTTTCGATGCTTCAGTTGGCAAATCTCATTCTAAAGCAGACTGGCAGTAAATCGGAAATTGCCTATTTCAAGTTACCTCAAGACGATCCAATTCAGCGTAAGCCCGATATTTCATTAGCAAATAAATTGCTCGATGGATGGCAGCCAAATATTCCTTTGCAAGACGGAATAGTATCGACAATAGAGTATTTTAAGCATAATTTAAGTAATGAAATAAAATAGCATTTTATGAATTATCCATGGTAACGGCTGCAACATAAATAGGAATGACTATTTTATGGATGATCCATAAGTACCTTTGAAAATAAATAAATAGACATATGAAAGGAATAATACTAGCTGGTGGTGCGGGTACTAGGCTTTACCCAATTACCAAAAGCATATCAAAGCAGATAATCCCCATTTTTGATAAGCCAATGATTTACTATCCGCTTTCGGTGCTTATGCTGGCAAATATTAAGGATATACTAATCATTTCAACCCCAGTGGATTTGCCTTTATACAAAGATCTTTTTGGCGACGGTTCGCAGCTGGGTATTAGAATTGAGTATGCAGAGCAACCTTCGCCCGATGGTCTTGCCCAGGCTTTTATTATTGGCGAAGAGTTTATTGGCAACGATTCGGTTTGCCTTGTTTTGGGCGACAATATTTTCTACGGACATGGTTTTGGGGGAATCCTTCAGAAGTGCTCAACGCTTAAGGATGGAGCCATCGTTTTTGGTTACTATGTTAAAGATCCACAGCGCTATGGTGTTGTTGAGTTCGATAAGCAGAAGAATGTGATTAGCCTAGAGGAAAAACCTGTTAACCCAAAGTCGAATTTTGCAGTTACTGGCCTTTATTTTTATAGCAACGATGTGATAAAAAAAGCAAAAGGGCTTAAACCATCTGCAAGAGGTGAGTTGGAAATAACAGATCTGAATAGGCTTTTTCTGGAAGAGAATCGTTTACAGGTTAAGCTAATGGGTAGAGGTATGGCTTGGCTTGATACAGGAACGCACGAGAGCCTTTTACAGGCTTCAGTATTTATTCAAACTATCGAAGAACGACAGGGTTTAAAGATTGCCTGCATTGAGGAAATTGCATACAAAAACGGTTTTATCTCAAAGGAGCAACTGCTAGAACTGGCTAAACCCCTTTCAAAAAATCAGTATGGCGATTACCTTATCCGAATTGCAAACGAAGACCAATAGTTGATATGAAGCTAATTGACACACCCTTTGAAGGGTTATACATTATACAACCAAAAGTTTTCAGCGATTCAAGGGGTTATTTTTTCGAGTCGTATAGCGCCAGAAAATTTAAGGAGTTAGGTCTCGATATAAACTTTGTTCAGGATAACGAATCATTTTCGGATTATGGCGTGATTAGGGGGTTGCACTATCAGTTAGCACCCTATACTCAGGCAAAACTGGTGAGAACAGTTAGGGGTTCTATTCTCGATGTGGCAGTTGATATCAGGAAAAACTCACGTACCTATGGCAAGCACTTTGCCTATGAGTTAAACGACAAAACTAAAGAGATGCTACTTATTCCCAGAGGATTTGCACACGGGTTTTCGGTGCTTAGCGAAACAGCAATAGTAAACTATAAGTGCGATAGGCTCTACGAAAACTCAGCAGAGAGGGGAGTTAGGTACAACGATCCAACCATTGCAATAAATTGGAGAGTAGAGCCATCTAAAGTAAAAGTATCTGCAAAAGATAATGTTTTGCCCCTTTTGGGCGAGATAGAAGTTAATTTTGTGTAAGGAGTAAGTTACTAGTTTAAATATGGTAAAAGTTTTGGTTACAGGTGCAAATGGACAACTTGGCTCTGAGTTAAAGGCAATCTCTGATCAGTTTAAGGGCTTACATTTTACCTTAGTTGATATTGATGAACTTGATATTTCAAATCAGGGTGAGGTAACTAAGTTTATAGGTAAACTAAAGCCAAATTTTATAATTAATGCAGCAGCTTATACTGCTGTAGATACTGCTGAAGAGGAGCATGAAGTGGCCTATCGGGTTAATGCTGAAGCGGTAAAATATATTGCAAAAGCTGCAAGTAAGGTTGATGCAAAACTAATACACATCTCTACCGATTATGTATTCAATGGCCAGTCGTATAAGCCTTATGCTGAGGGCGATGCAACATCGCCCAATTCGGTATACGGAAAGTCGAAGCTGAAAGGAGAGGAGTACGCCATATCATCAGGTATTGGAATGGTGATAAGAACAGCTTGGCTATATTCTGCTCATGGCAAGAACTTTATGAAAACAATACTTGCAAAAAGCAAGAGCGGTAACTTAAGAGTTGTTTTTGATCAGATAGGATCGCCAACTTGGGCCCACGATCTTGCAATGGCAATTCTTCACATAATAATGCACTCAAAAGAGGTTTTTCACAATGAAATATTTCACTATACAAATGAGGGAGTTTGCAGCTGGTTCGATTTTGCCAAGGCAATACTCAGTATAAAGGAAAAGGAATGTGAGGTTTCCTCTGTGCTAAGTAGTGAGTTTGTTACCAAGGCCAAACGGCCTCATTATAGCGTACTTAACAAAGGAAAAATAAAAAAAACTTTTGGACTTACAATTCCTTACTGGAGAGACAGCCTTAGGGAATGCCTAAACTCAGTATCATTAAACGATCATTAAACCAAATAGCCATGAGCACACCACAAGTTGATCCGAAAATATTAGCAAGGGCTAAAGAGTGGCTTAAGCCAGAGTATGATAAGGATACTCGTAAAGAAGTTCAATCAATGATTGACACAAATCCAAAAGAGTTGGTTGATGCCTTTTACAAGGATTTGGAGTTTGGCACCGGTGGATTAAGGGGTATAATGGGCTCGGGAACTAACCGGATGAATCGGTATACTTTAGGGAATGCTACTCAAGGACTAGCAAATTATTTATTGAAAGAATTTAAAAACCTTCCGGAAATTAGGGTGGCAATTGCATTCGACTCGCGTAACAAAAGCATGAAGTTTGCTGAAATTGCTGCACAAATATTATCTGCCAATGGAATAATTGTATACCTTTTTGAGGCATTAAGGCCAACTCCACAACTTAGCTTTGCCATTAGAACGTTTAAGTGCCAAAGCGGAATTGTAATTACGGCGTCGCATAACCCTAAAGAATACAATGGCTACAAGGTTTATTGGGATGATGGCGCACAGATAGTTCCACCACACGACAAGAATATAATTCAGGAGGTAAAAAAGATTTCATCCGTAAGCGAAGTCAAATTTGCAGGGAATAAGAATTTGATTAAAATTATTGGTTCAGAGATAGATGAGATATACGTTAACACATTAGCATCATTGTCTTTATCTCCTGAAATAAACCAAAAGTACAAGGATTTGAAAATAGTTTATACTCCAATTCATGGAACTGGGGTAAAACTGGTGCCAAAAACTTTGCATAAGTTCGGATTCGAAAAGGTACACACCGTTCCGAAGCAAAATATTGTAGATGGCAACTTTCCTACTGTAGTATCCCCAAATCCAGAGGAGCCTGCTGCCCTTAAGTTAGCCCTTGCTAAGGCAAAGAAAATAGATGCTGATATAGTTATGGCAACCGATCCCGATGGGGATAGGGTAGGAATAGGCGTTAAGGATTTAAAGGGAAACTTCAAACTCCTTAATGGCAATCAAGCAGCAACTCTATTGATATATTACCTTTTAACCAAATGGAAAGAAAAAGGTAAACTGAAAGGCAACGAGTACATTGTTAAAACAATTGTTACCACTGATTTACTTGCAGATATTGCCAAAGCGTATGGTGTTGAATGTTTCGAGGTATTAACTGGATTTAAATATATAGCCGAAATTATAAGGGAGCTAGAGGGACAGAAAACCTTTATTGGAGGAGGAGAGGAGAGCTACGGTTATTTAGTGGGTACGTTTGCTAGGGATAAGGATGCAATTTTAGCCTGTGCAATGTTTTCTGAGATTACAGCTTGGGCTAAGGACCAGAAAAAGAGTCTTTATCAGCTACTTATTGAGATATACGTTCGTTTTGGGTTTTATAAGGAGAGCCTTATCTCAATTACCAAAAAAGGTAAAGAAGGTGCTGATGCCATTAAGGCCATGATGGTTGGTTTTCAGAACAATCCCCCAAAGTCTTTGGCCGGCTCAAGGGTTATGCTGGTTCACGATTATTCGCAACAGCAGACCAAAAATCTTATTGATGGAAAAATATCACCAATAAAATTACCTAAATCGGATGTTATTCAGCTAATTACTGAGGATGGTACTCGAATATCAGTGAGGCCATCCGGAACAGAACCCAAAATAAAATTCTACTTTGGGGTTAAGGGGCAGCTGAAAAAGGCCTCAGATTTTGATTCTATTAATAAGCAGCTCGACGATAAAATTGAGGGTATAATCAAAGAGATGGGCCTTTAGTTATATGATTATCCGTATTAATGCTAAAAATACTATTACGTCATTGCGATACCGACGTTTTGTGTTGGGAGAAGCAATCTGTCTATGCTTAAGAAGTTTCTCCCCAAAATAGATTGCTTCATCGCAAAAAGCGCTCTTCGCAATGACGGGGTGCCATATATTTCTCACCATTTTTTTCCTTTAGGAATATAAACGGTTAGGCATAAATAATAATACAGAGGCATTAAGCCATTGGGAATGTCTTAATAATTTTAGCTATGAAGAATTATCGCAAAGAACTTTGGTTTGATATTAAAAAGAGGAGGGAGTTTATCAATATAACTCCTGATGTTAAGAGGTGTATACACGAAAGTGGAGTGCAAGAGGGTTTGGTTTTGGTAAATGCAATGCATATTACCGCCAGTGTATTTATAAACGATGATGAATCGGGGCTTCATCACGATTTTGAGGTTTGGTTAGAGAAACTTGCCCCCGAAAAGCCCTATTCGCAATACAAACACAATAGTTTTGAGGACAATGCCGATGGGCATTTAAAGCGAACCATAATGGGGCGCGAGGTGGTAGTTGCAATTACAGAAGGGAAACTCGATTTTGGACCTTGGGAACAAATTTTTTATGGTGAATTTGATGGAAAAAGGAAGAAACGGGTATTGGTGAAGATTATTGGGGATTAGCTTCTTATTAAAATCTGTTTACCAAAAAACAAAGCAAAGTTTTTGTATAGCTGCTCGGCAATAGTGCTTAGGCTTTGCTTTAAAAGGCTTGAACCCTCATTGAAAATGCTTTCAATGCTGATGTTTGAATCGTCTGTCTCGAAGAATAGCTTATCGAGGGGAAGTTGACCTATGCTTGAACGAATTTTAGAGTTGCTTCTCAGTAATGTAGGCCCAACTGAAAGATAGAAGCCTGCATCAACAAGTTGCTCGGCTAATTGAAAGTTTCCGTTAAACCCATGAACAGCCCAAGGGATATCATCTGAAAAAGTTTTTTTTATTTCCAGTAGTTCATTCCAAGCCTTAACACAATGAACAACAACAGGTTTTTGTACTTTATAGGCCAAGGATATTTGCTTAATAAGAATTTCTCTCTGAATTTCCAGACTGCCTCCACGTAATTTATCCAACCCAACCTCACCTAGTCCAATTATAGAGTCAAGCTTAAGACACCCTTGGATTTTTTTAATGAAATCTTGTAGATTTAACCTATCACTTTCCCATGGATGCAGCCCAATAGTGTATAAGCCAGATTGCCCTATTTGATTCTCCTTTGCCACATCAAGGCTTTTAACTGCTATGATTTTGCTATTGTTGCAGGTTGCTGAGTGGGTATGGAAATCAACTAATACCATTTGATTATCAACAAAATTATTTACAGTGATTCATCATTGAAATAAAGCCTTTTCCCTGTACCCAAAATTCTCCCATTTTATCGGCAGTAAGGCAAGAGTGAGGAGGAAGCACCGCTATTAAATCGCCTTCTTTTAATGTTCTAATTGCTTCGCAATTCTGGGCTCTCACAAGGCCGTGCTCCTGCGATATTGATTCGAGGTACATCCCCTCAATAGGCTTTGTCCATGTATAATCGGGGTTGATTTTGCAAACTGCACCAAACGATTTATTACCTTGGTTATCAACATAAAAATCCTTTGTTAGATGTACTGCACCACCCCAAATAATTGCCTGAGAGCGCTCAGGGTAAACTGCAACAACAGGACAAATCAAGGCAATGGCAATATTGCTTGTAGAGCAAATTCCGTTTGAGGCCTGTTGCATATCGAAAAATGCATAATTGCCAGGTCGTAACTCATCAATTCCATCAAACTGGTTACAAGCGCAGCTTGTTGGTGTATCGCCATAGGATATTTTAAGGTTAGGAAACTGCTCTATGTAGTTCTTTTTTAACCTATTCAGCTTACCTGTGGCCTCAGAGTTAATCTGCTCAATTCTGTTTAGCTGATTATTGTATGAGTGACCAGCATGGCTTAAAAAGCCATAAAATTTGGTATTTGGGTTTGATTGGATTACTTCGATAGTTTTATTAACTGTTTCTATGTCTTCAATCTGTAACCCAGACCTGTATTGTCCCGTGTCAATTTCAATATAAACCTCAACGTGGGTTTCTATACTTTTACTAAGGAGTTTAGCATTACCAATGGATGAGACTAAAACCTGAAGATTAATGCTCTTTGCTAGTGCATTGATCTCTTCCGCTTGCTGATGGACATAAGGAAATGCAATGGTTATATCGATCCAACCATCCGATGCAAAATATTGCGCCATTGGAACAGACGAAACAGCTATTTTTCCTATTCCATAATCCCTAAACCATTTGCCAACCTCAATACTTTGGTGTGTTTTAAAATGAGGGCGAAGCTCAATTCCAAGTTTACGGGCTTTAGCCAACATAAATTCAATATTAGCCCTGCAAATCCTCTCATTTAGAATTAATGTAGGTTTAGTAAACATATGAATATGGGGGTATAGGGTTTATAGACTATAAATCAATAGAAAGACCATCGTATGCAAGACAAACATTTTCAGGTAATTCCTTTTGAACATCCTTAGATAGTCCCATTTGGTGACTTATGTGAGTTATATATGCCTTACGGGGACTTAGCTCAGCAATAAGTTTAAGCGCTTCGGGTAGAGAGAAATGGGAAATATGTTTTTGCTTTCTAAGGGCATTAATAACTAGATACTGAGTGCCAACCATCTTTTCCTTCTCTTCCTCCGATATAAAGTTAGCATCGGTTATGTAGGTTAGATTATCGATTCTAAAGCCATATACGGGCATCTTAAAATGGAACGCCCTAATGGGGATAATTCTTAAATCATTTATTAGGAAAGGTAATCCATCAATGCTATGGAGTATAATTTCTGGTGCTCCAGGATACTTATTTTCAGCAAAAATATATGAAAAGTCGCATTGCAGAGCTTTTTGAACACGTTCCTCAGCCCATATATCCATTGGTCGTTTGTTCACAAAGTTGAATGCCCTAACATCATCGATACCTGCAATATGGTCGCGATGCTCGTGGGTTAAAAGGATTGAATCGAGGTTTTTAACTTTGGCATTCAGCATTTGCTGTCTAAAGTCAGGGCCAGCATCAACAAGTATAGAACTTTCGTTATGCTCAATTAGCACAGATGTTCTAAGCCGGTGGTCATGTATATCGCGCGACTGGCAAACTGGGCAATTACATGCAATAACAGGTACGCCCTGTGAGGTTCCGGTTCCAAGAAAAGTAAGCTTCACTTTAGAAAGTTGAAATGGTTTAAGTAAAACTATGACTTGCTACTACTTGTTTTCAAAGATAAAAAAATAAGGTATAATAACACTACAATTGCTAGAATAGCAGAAGGTATTGCCGCCTCTTTGCCAAAGAGAGTGAGTGCTGTAAATACTGAGAAACCTGAGCTTTTAATGGTAGTAAGCATTTGCTGGGTGATGGCTAACTCTGAAGATAATTTTAAACTTTTGGCAATTCTACTGTAAACAAAACCTAAACCAAAGGTACCAACGGCTATGGTTATAACCACCAATAGTAACGTATTTGGTTTGGTAAAAAAAACTTCGCGATTAATCCCAACAGCAACAAATATGAGGAGGGCAAAACCCCAGTCAACAATTTTTCCTCTAACTTTTTGTACTAATGGAAAAATGGCTTTCATTCGGAGGATTTGAGCCAATATCATTGGAATTATAACAAGTTGCACCATGGTTAAAAAAAGGTCGTATGGTCTTATACCCTGATTTTTGGCAAATATTTCAACCAATACCGGTGCAACAACTATTGAAGAGATAAAAGCACCTGTTAGGGCAACAATTGCATACTCAACATTTCCCTTAAGAATGTAGGAAAACGGTATAATCGCAACACCGGGAGGGGCTGCAACAATTACCACAAAACCATAAAACAATTCTTTGCTTGGCATAAGCCACCATGCAATGGGCAAAAGTACTGCTCCAAATACAAGGTAGTTTAAAATAAAACCCATCAACAGCGTTTTGCCAATTTTTTTAGGATTATTAAGCAGAAGCAGGTTTAGACCAGTCATTGAAAAGGTCATTGTTAAACCTATTATGTAAATATTATAATCCTTAATTAGTGGTGCATAATCGCCAAAAATAAGCCCTGCGAATACCGCTAAAACAAGAATGGCGTTACGGTTAAAGAAGATATTTTTTATTAATCCCATTTCTTTTCAATTATTCATTCAAATATAGCACTTAATGCTAAAAAGTATGGATATGATCTCTTGTATTATACTGCTGAACTTTTTTTATCTTTATCAAAAAAAATGGCTGGTACACTTTACCTAATACCCACAACACTTGGTAGCGATAGATGGCAAGATGTTATTCCTCAATACGTTTCAAGTATTGCTAGGGATACAAGGCACTTTGTGGTTGAGGACATTAGAACCGCAAGACGTTATTTGTCGCGATTAGAAATGCCTGTTCCCATAAGTGAACTCCATTTTGAGCTGCTGAATGAACACTCAACCCAGCCTGAAGTTCACAAATTGCTTTTACCCTTACTGGATGGTTTGTCAGTTGGCTTGATATCTGAAGCAGGTGTTCCTGCTGTTGCTGATCCTGGTGCATCACTTGTTGCGCTTGCCCATAAGCATGGTATTAAGGTGGTTCCTTTAGCTGGACCAAGCAGCATTATAATGGCTCTTATGGCAAGCGGATTTAATGGGCAAAACTTTGCATTTGTTGGCTATCTCCCTATAAAAAGCAACGAACGAGAGCATCGAATTGTTCAGCTTGAGCAGCGGTCGCGAGACGAGAATCAATCACAACTTTTTATTGAGGCACCCTATCGGAATAATCAACTTTTAAGCAGTCTAGTAACTACGCTTAAGCCTGAAACATTACTTCATATTTCGTGCGACTTAACTCTACCTACTGAACTAACGCTTTCGCAAAGTGTAAAGGAGTGGAAAAGGAAAATGCCCGATCTGCATAAGCGACCGAGCATTTTTGGAATACATTCAGCATAGCCAGCAATTATTCATTGCTAACAATAGTATTGGTTTTTTTCAGAACCCTTAAATCAAATATTAGTGGAGTGTAGGGATGTATTGTTGATGAACCACTTACACCATATGCAAATTCACTTGGAATTAGGATTTTTACATTGGTAGAAGTTTGTAAGTTTTTTAGGGCTAATGAGAAACCCGGAATAAAGTCACTGCTACCAACCTTAACGCTAATTGGTTCATATTTTTTTTGTGTCTCACTTTGTATGTCGTAAATATCATTCTCTTTGGCAACCTCAATTATATTGGTATCAAATACAAAGCCGTCAACAAAAGAACCACTATAGTATAGATTAACTGTTTCTCCTTCACTAATACTATCGCGTCGTTCTGCAGCATAATCATTGTCTGTGGTATTTTCAAGGAAATAAACTCCATCAACTAAAGCATCTTCAATAACTAGTTCAGGATAGTTCTCACTAATATATTCTTCAATTAGCTGCTGCTCATATTCCTTTGGGTCAGCGATTACTTTTTTAAGCTCAACATCAAAAATAAGAGAAGAATAGGGGTGTAAACCTTGATAACTCCTACTACCATATGCTAACTTTGAAGGCATAATGAATCTTGCAATTCCACCTTCTTTCAAGTGGGTTAAACCCTCTTGTAAGCCCTTGATCATAGTTGCTGCCGAAGGATTATACTGTTTATAAGTTGGAGCATAGTGAATGCGGGCGGAGTAAAGTTCATGAAGTTTTGCTGTGCTTTTAATGGTTGTTTCAAAAACATAATCGTCTAGACTACGACCTGTATAATCAAAAAGCAAAAAATCATCTTCGCTAGGTGTTGTTCCAGTACCCTCCTGCTCAATAATAAGGTACAGACCCGACGCAGTAGGTTCAGCATTAGGGTAGTGAATGCTCATATATGCTTGTAACCTTAAAAGTTCATCAGATTCACTCTCGTCAATCACTTTCTCACATGAAGAAAGGGCAATAATTCCTAAAACAGCTAAAGGCAAAAAAAGGTACTTTCTCATCTTCTTATTCATTATTTAGTCTTAATACTATCGAGCATTATATTGTAAAGCATGGGTTCGTATGGATTAATACTATCGTTACCAAGAATACCAAAAGCAAGGCATGACGGCAAAACTAGCTGAGCTTGTTCACCCTTTGAAAGTCGAAGAAATCCATATAAAACCCCTTCGATAAAATTTTTTTTATTCAGGATAACTTCCTTTGATTCAGTTGGCAGTACAATAGCATTACTATTGTGTAGCGATTGCCCCTGATACTTAACGTATAGGGTATCGCCTATTGTAAAATCAGAATCATTTTCCGTATGCTCAAGAACGTTTATCCAAAAGCCTATAGTATCTAAAGTAAACCCTTGCGAACTAGCCACAAAGTTATTGATAAAATTTTGCTCTTGAAAAATTTGTTGGTTTTTAACGTAAATTATGAAGATATCGTATGCTAAAGGTGACCAGGGCGGGATTGTTCCGACAGAATTTTCTTGAAAACCCAACTCTGCGGTGAAAAGTACCGTGCCCCATTCATTCTCACGGCATAGCATTAAACCCCGGTTTAATCCCTCAATAAAATTTGATGTTCCTGCTATTGTTTTAAGAGGCTCAAATTCCCTAACGGAGGTATCGAGATTAAGCACTTCGGCAATCTCAAGGATATTGGTGTCGAACACATCCCCATCTAGAGTGTAGCCAATGTACCAGAATGCAATGGAGTCGTTTGGTGCAATTCTATTCCCAAAACCTTTTATCCGCGTTGCATAGTAAACGCCATTTTGCTTGGTATATTCAAGCCTATTAGTCTTTAAAAAACTTTCGATTTTTGACTCACCTGAGATTCTTCTATCATCATCTGTTGAGTTCTCACAGCTGGATAGAAAAAACACAAGAAACAGAAAGGAAAGAAAAAGCCTATTGGTCATTTGTTTTTTGGTTTTACCTCAATAACCTCTACTTCAAAAATTACCGGTGTAAATGCTGGCACAATTCCGGTGGAGCTTCCTCCTTGGCCAAAAGCCATGTGTGATGGAATGATGAAAATCGATCTTTCTTGTGGGTACATCATTCCTATAGCCTCTTCTAGCCCTTGGATTACCTGCCATTTTTGTCCATAAACAAATTGAAATGCCTCATCCCTTTTTCGGGTTGAATCAAAGTATTTTCCGTTGAAAAACCTTCCTTCATAATGAACGGTAATGGTATCGCCAACTTGTATCTTATTGCCAGTACCTTGCTTAATGGGGATATAGTAAATTCCGGATGCAGTTTGTTCAAAATCATTGGTTTGCTCATCAATGTATTGCTTAAGGAGCACTTTCTCATATTCACCAAAATCTTCAATCCAGTGCAAAAAAGTTTCCTTTTCGCGCTGGTAGGCTTTTTCGGTTAGTATGCCAAGCATTTTTATATCAACCCTAAGTAAATCACCAACTTTAAAAAATCTAGGGGTAGTGGTCTCAATGGTCTTGGTGAAAAAATCGTCAGCAGAGAGATAAAAAGTAGCGCTATCACCAGCGGCTAGCATGGTAAAACACTCATCAATTGACCCAATAAATTGTGGTTCAGTAAGTTGAAAGGTTCTTGCACCCTGAAAAAAGATAGAATCGTTTGGTGTACGATAGGTAACAAGAACGTTAACAAAGTCGGTGGGCTGTGCTTTTTGGTCGGTTTCTCCAATAGTTATTAGCTTGTAGTGAATATTCGATTTGGTTACGCTAAAACTAGGATATAATTTGGAATTGTTACCACAGCTGGAAACTAATACCACAACTGCCAAAAGTGCTAGTATTTTAAGGTGCTTCATGCGAGAACCGCTTTTAAGTTTATCCTTACTTGGGGTAAAGTTAATTAAAATAGCCTAATTTTTTATTACTGTTAGCAATTCAATATCAAAAACTAGAATTGCTAAAGGAGGAATCTTATCATTATCACCAATTAAACCATGTCCAAGGTGAGGAGGGAGGATAAATTTTCCTTTCTGTCCATCTTTCATCAGTAGAACTGCCATCTCCAATCCCGATTCAACGCCACCCTTTCCCACAAGGAACTCTTTTGGTTTATTGCTTTTAGTTTTGTAGCACTCGGTACCATCAAGAAGTGTTATCTTATAGTTTAATACTACAATATCGTTGGTTTCTACCTGTTCGCCAGTTGATTCGCCCCAAACCAGATAGAATAGGCCTGCTTTATTCTCTTGCATCCCAACAAGTTGCTGCCTTTCAATATAGGCTTCTATTTGTTCCTTGTCCTTTTCTACAAGTAGCCTATTTAAATGCTCAAGTTGTTTTCTGGCTTCGTTTGGATTTAGAACCTTTGCATTATCGTTGGTTTTTTGCCTGCAACCAACTAAAACAAAAATAGCAATTAGTACAAGGATGATTTTATTTTGCATACTACGCATTTAGCTGGTCAGAATATTCTTCGATAATTTTAATAAATATTTCTTCAGTTTCAGCAAGGGTAGTAAAAGATTTTCCTCCTGCAGCATTCTTATGCCCACCACCGTTAAAAACTTTCTCGCTTATTAAATTGGCAGGGAAATTACCTCTAGAACGTAACGAAACTTTTACATGATTAGTATTCTCAATAAAAAGGGCAGAAAAAACAATATTTTTTATCGATAAAGGATAATTAACAAGGCCTTCGGTATCGCCTATTCTATAACCAAATTGCTTAAGTTCCTTTTTTGTAAGTGATATATAAGCTGCTCTGTGCTTTGGATAAACTTTCATTTTATTTGCAAGTGCATAACCAAGCAACTTCATTCTACCCTCAGAGAATGTATTGTAAACATTCTGCTGAGCTGTTTCAATATCGATACCCATTTTAACAAGTTGGGCAACAATCTCAAAGGTTCTGGGATTAGAACATCCATAGCTAAAGGAACCAGTGTCGGTCATTATGCCTGTGTAAATGCACATTGCTGCATCAGGCGTAATAAGTTGTTGACCTTTAAGGGCAATGGCAAATTCAAATACAAGTTCGGCAGTAGAGCTAACATTAGTATCCGATAGGGTATAGTTAAATTCATCAGAAGGGAACGGATGATGGTCGATAAGGATTTTTATTCCTTTTGCTCTTGCAAAATCGTCACTCAGTTTCTCTAGTCTTGACGAGCCATTATAATCAAGCGAAAAAATGATGTCAGCATTAGCTAGTAGTCTTTTTGCTTCTTCTTTTTGCTTCGAATATTTTATAATTCCATTTGCCCCAGGGAGCCAAGCAAGGAAGTCGGGAACATCATTAGGTAGTATCATTTCTGCTTCAAGTCCCAATTCTTTTAGGATATAGTACAATCCCAGAACCGAACCGATTGCATCACCATCAGGATTGTGGTGCGATGTGATGATAATATTTTGGGTAGGGACTAGTATCTGTTTGATTCTCTGAATTTCCGATGGAAAGAAGTTGCTCATACAATAAAGGTGTTTTATCAAATTTCAAAGTTAACACAAAAAAAACATGTGCACAGTCAAAAAATCTTGCTAAATTAGGGGTTTAAACATGAATAGAAATGGAAAACAACAGAACTTTTGCGCTTATAAAGCCTTGTGCCGTTAAAAATAATCATTATGGTGAAATTATTCACTTGATTATCAAAGCTGGTTTCACACTTAAGGCTGTGAAGATGATAAAACTGAGCATTGAAGAAGCAAGACAGTTTTATGCCATGCATACGGGCAAGGAGTTTTTCGATAGGCTAACAAGTTTTATTAGCTCAGGACCTTTAGTTGCTCTTGTGCTTGAGAAAGAGAATGCAGTTGAAGAATATCGGAAGCTAATTGGGGCAACCGATCCCGCAAAGGCTGAACAAGGTACAATAAGGCAAAGGTTTGGTGAGAGCCTTACAAAAAATGCTGTTCATGGTGCCGATAGCCCTGAGAATGCACAGAAGGAATGGTCGTTTTTCTTTCCTCAGATGGAGATACTTGATTAACTGTGAAAATTAGTGCCTAAAGCATTATCTTAGAACAATATCCTTAATACTTTCTGAGCCTAAATACTTGTTTAAGGCAGCAGTAATTCTCGATCGTTGCATAGATAGTTCCTGACGCAGAGTAGCGTTTTTTAGTTGGATTATTAGTTTTCCGTTTTTATAGAATACGCTAAGCGTAAGTTTGGCAATGTTTGGGCCCATTACCGCAGGCCAAGCATTAACAATTTCGGCTTCATTTATTCTATCGATGTGCTTGTACTGCTCTAAAAATTCTTCAATGGCTTCGCCAAGGCTAAGTGTATTCGATTTTCGGGCCATTCCTGATTATTTTTGGGCTGTTTCTACTATCTGTCCTTGCTTAACGGTAAATACCTTATAGCCAGTGTTAATCTTATCTAAAATAACATCAAGCCGTGCTTTGCTTGTATCGGTTATAAATATTTGACCAAACTCATCGTTTGCCACAAGCTTAATAAACTGTTCAACTCGGTTCATATCCAACTTATCAAATATATCATCGAGCAGAAGGATGGGCTTAATTCCTGATAACTTTTGGATAAAATTGAACTGTGCAAGCTTAAGTGCAATGAGGTAGGTTTTTTGCTGTCCTTGTGATCCCTCTTTTTTTATTGGATGATTATTGAGGGTGAGCACTAGGTCGTCCTTATGTATTCCCCTGCTTGTGTATTGCAGAATTCTATCTTTCTCAATATTCTCTTTTAGCAAAGGCATAAACTCACTTTCTTGCAGATCTGATTGGTAAACAAGCTCAACTTTTTCGGCTCCACTTGATATTGCTGTATAGTAATGTTGGAATATAGGCGAAAGTTTTTGGGTAAACTCATTTCTTTGGGTAAAAACTGGCTTTGCAAGTTCGCTTAGTTGCTCATCTATTACCTCAAATAGTTCTTGGTTAAAGCCTTGCCCTCTTGTTATACTTTTTAAAAGTTTATTTCTGTTAGCAATTAGCTTGTTGTACCGTATTATATCCTGAAGGTAAGGGTTATTGTACTGCGAGATTACACCATTCATAAACTTTCTGCGCTCCTCGCTGCCATCAAGAATTAGCGATGAATCGGTAGGGGATATAATCACCACAGGTATAAAACCAATATGCTGAGCTAAACGCTGATAATCTTTACCGTTGCGCTTAAATGTTTTCCCGGCTTCTCTTTTTACGGCGCAGTATATATTTTCTAACTTTTCGTTACGTTCATATGCACCTTGTATGACAAAAAACTCCTGATTATGCTTAATATTCTGATAATCGATGGAATTGAAGTTGCTTTTGCACATTGAAAGGTAAAAAATGCTGTCGAGCAAGTTGGTTTTTCCTTCTCCATTATCGCCAACAAAGCAATTAATTTTCGGATGCAACTCTATCTCCGCATGTTCATATGATTTGAAATTCAGTAAGGTAAGTTGCTTTAAATGCATCCTGTGTACTTAATTGTTTAAACTATACAAAGGTATACAGAAAAACCTAATGAAAATAGTTTGGTAAATATTTCAACATAAGTTAAAAACCATTACTTTTGCGCTTGCTAATCATTTTTTCGAAAAAAGCTGAAACACATATAAATTGATATTTATTCTTTATTAATCTTAAGTATGGCAAAGTCAAAAAAGCAAGTACAGGACACAGGTGCAGAATCGCTAGAGAATGCGTTAACCAGAACCGAACAGTACATTGAGAATAACCAGAGGAGCCTAACAATCATAGTGTTGGCCATCATCGTAATTGTGGGTACTTTTTTAGGATACCGTAAACTTTACATCGCTCCTATGGAGAAAGAAGCTCAATCGCAAGTATTTGCAGCCGAGCAGTATTTTGAAAGAGATTCTTTTAACCTAGCCCTCCATGGTGATGGTAACTACCTGGGTTTTATTGATATAATTGATAGCTACAGCCCTACAAAGGTTGGGAATTTAGCACGTTACTATGCAGGCATATCGTACCGAGAGCTTGGCGAATACGAAGAAGCAATTGATAATCTTAAGCGCTTTAGCCCTAAGGATAAGATGATTGGTTCCGTTGCTTATGGCGCCATTGCCGATTGCTATGTTGAACTTGGTAAGCTTGATGCAGCAGCAAAGCAGTATGTTAAAGCGGCTGATTATGGAGCGAATAACTTTTCTTCCCCAATCATGTTGATGAAGGCAGGAATGGTTTATGAAGAACTTGGGAAAAATGCTGAAGCACTAAAAGTTTATGAAACCATCAAGTCAGATTATCCTAAATCGAATGAAGCTCGTGAGATTGACAAATATATCGCTAGAGCTAAGATAAATTTATAATTTCACAATAAATATTTCTGAAAACCAACCCCATAAAGGTTGGTTTTCTTTATTTTTGTTCCTAGTAATTGAATTCTAAAATAATTAAACCTCATAGACATGGCAACTAACCTCAAAAATTTATCAACCTACGATTCTGCTAATGTACCCTCGGGCAAGAAGATGAAATTTGGCATCGTTGTATCCGATTGGAACCCTGCGATTACCCATAAATTGCTTAAGGGTGCACACGATACCTTAATGGAACATGGTGTAAAAGAGGATAATATACTAGTAAAGCATGTTCCCGGCAGTTTTGAGCTTATAATTGGTGGTCAATTTATGGCTGAGTATGCCGATTTGGATGGAGTAATTTGTCTTGGATGTGTAATACAGGGTGAAACTCCTCACTTCTCTTACGTTTGTCAGGGTGTAACCCATGGAATTGCCGAATTGAACATGAACTACAATATTCCCTTTGTTTTTGGCTTACTTACAACCAATACCCTTGAGCAGGCTCAGGATAGAGCAGGAGGGAAGCATGGAAACAAAGGAGTTGAAGCAGCGATTACGGCTATAAAAATGGCTGATTTGCAACGAGAAATGGAAGAATTAGATGAATAGGCCATGGCCTATCCATCTATTTTTTCTTTGTTTGGTATGTTCTCCAAAAAGTCAAGAAAGCGCTTAAACAGTCTGTAGTACAAAACAACATAAAGGAGAATTGTTGTTAGCCAGATAACCACAATATTTACCCAATAGGTACTGATATATACCCCAAATACTTCTTTTACGGGTGCATAAAAGTGTGCCCTTACAAGATGATTCTCCGGTATGAGGTAAATTGGGTCTATTTTCTGAATAAGTTTGTTTTTGTATTCAATTATTCTTTCAACCTCAGAGGTATTCCTTACAAATTCAGTTAAGGTCTCATTGTAGTAGTTCCTTTTTAATTTCAGGAAAGCCTCGCGTTCATTATCATTGGTTTGTTTCGATGAGATTAGGCTATCCTTTTTGGAACTAGCCTTGTTGTATAGTTTTACGTAGTAGAGTCGCAAATGCTCAAGATGATTATTGAGATTGCTCAGAAGTTCTGGACTGATATCATTGTAGTTAAGTTGATTTATCTGCTTAAATGGTAATTGCGATCCAGAAACGCTATTGGCTTCGTAATTAAGCTCATTCTTTATAACCAATAAAGCCGATTCAATCTCACTCCGTTTAATGGAATTATTGATGTTCCTCTCGCATATCGACACCTTATTCTCAAGCGTTCTAAGCCAATAGTTACGCTTGTAATCCGATATGCTCATGGCCTGGTCGTAATAGTAGAATGGCTTTTGATATTTATTGTTGATAAACTGATTTACGGCAAGGGCCTCATATGCCCATCGAGCTACAATAATTTCGCCATATGGCGGAATACTGCTAGGCGACGATACAGAGGGGTTTAATTTTTCAAACTTAACGATTATACCGCTTAGTATAATCTGAGGAATAACCAAAAAGGGTATTAGAATGTAGATTGTGACAACGGTTTTGAAACTATCGGAAATTAGTAAGCCCAGCATATTTGCCGATACCCAAGTACTAAACAGTACAATCCAATATTCAACGTACATGCCCTTTATCTCAAGTATGGTATTTCCAATAAGCACAAATGCTAAAGCTTGTATTGCGGATAAAAAAAGAAGAATTGCAACCTTCGACATTAGGTAGCTGCTCCAGCTAAGATTCAGAAAACTTTCACGTTTCTTTATCTTCCTATCCTTAATAATTTCTTCTGCACTAACGGTAAGCCCTACAAAGAATGCAACAATAACCGACATGAATAGGTAAACAGGGAGGTTGCTGTTGTCCATTAGCGTATAGCCGTAAACGTTGGCGGCATCAACGTTGTGGTACTTTATAATGTACGCTAAAAGGAAAGCAAGTATAGGAGCCTCTAATAGGTTGATAACCATATACTGTGTATTGGCCAATTTGCTAAGTACATCGCGCTCAACAAATACCCGCAGCTGTTTAAACCATTTAGGAATTTTAAAGAGATTAATGGGTAGCTCATCAGGGATATCGTAGTTCTTCTCCTCGTTTTGCTCAACCTCGTTATAGAATTCGTACCACTCAGTAGGACTGGTTTTTCGGGTTCGAGTAGGATTTCCGTACTCATCCAATACGTTTGCTTCAACTATGTTAAAAACTTGCTCAGGATTAACATTACCACAAGCGGTGCACTCACTCTCGTTCCAGTTTGCATGCTGCACCTTCGATTTAAAGTAGATAATCGATTCAATAGGGTCACCATTGTAAATTAGATAGCCTCCGGTATCAAGAATTAGTAACTTGTTGAACATCTTAAAAATATCCGACGAGGGCTGATGGATTACAACAAAAACTAGTTTTCCCTTAAAGGTAAGCTCTTTAAGTAAATCGAGAATATTTTCAGAGTCGCGTGAGCTTAATCCGCTGGTTGGCTCATCGAGGAAAAGGATTGCGGGTTCACGGATTAGTTCAAGGGCAATGTTTAACCTTTTGCGTTGTCCACCGCTAATCTTTTTGTTCAGTGGCGAGCCCACTACCATATCCTTTATCTCGTGCAAGCCAAGGCTTAATAGCATATCATTAACAGCCTTTAGAACTTGCTCCTCGGTATAGTTATCGAAACATAGCTTTGCGTTGTAGTAGAGGTTCTGGAAAACGGTAAGTTCTTCAATCAGAAGATCGTCTTGTGAAACAAATCCTATTAACCCTTCAATCTCTTCGGCTTGTCTATGAATATCGGTTCCGTTAATGCTTACGCTTCCGCTATTAGGCATTTCTGAGCCGTTTAGCACATTTAGCAGTGTCGATTTTCCCGCTCCCGATGCGCCCATAATGCCTACTAAATGTCCCGATTCAAGTGCAAAATTCATTTTGTGTAACCCAAACTTGCCCCCTTTAAACTTGAAGTCAAGGTCTTTAGCCTCTAATAGGATCTTCTCCTTTATTTTATCGAGTGTAAAAAGTGCTACAATGTCGCTATAGTAAACAGGAGTGAGCTTAGGATTACGAATTGACGAACCTGCATTAAGTACAAAAACTTTTTCTTTGTGAAGCAGATGGCCGTTTAGATAAAGTTCCTCATCGCCACAGTAGCGAAGGAAATAGATATTGGCAAGTTCAACCCAAATTATCCTAATCTCTCCACGGAGAGAGGGTAGTTTTATGTGCCTAATCTCCTTTGAGTGAGTATTTTCCTTATCGTTAATAACTAATACATTATCGTAATCAGGTAAATCGGTTAAATTATCGATAACAAACTTATGGATACGGTTGAATTCATTTTCAGGGATGAAGAAAGTTTCGGCAACCGTTGATATAAATGCCATTTCCTGTTCGGTAATCGTTCCATCGTTCGATTTAACAAACTCAAGCAATCTTACAACAACTACAACCTTTTGTTGCTGAGTAAGTTCTTCGTTTATGTGAGTACAAATTTTAAGAACTCTTACGGAACTCGATGAGGTACGTTTCTTGGTTAGGCTTTTCTCGCTTTGCTTCTCTTGATAAAGCTCATAGTAGTAATCGAAAACCTTTAGGTATTCTCTAACAAGTTCCTGATTGAGTTGTTGCTTTAGGAACGATTCAACAACTGAACGCCTGTCGAATTTATCATCCTCATTCTGCTCTGTTTCGGGGTGGCCAATAATTGCAAAAAGTTGCATTAAGGCCTTTAGAATGGACTCACTCATGCGCTTATTTTTTAGAGATTACCAAGGTTTACTATGGCTTATAACCTATAAGCAGCATAATGTGCCCAGGAACAAACTTTGCCGATTTAACATCTACCTGAATAATGCAAGTAACTGTTGATGAGAACTTGAAGTCCCAGTATGGTGTGTAATCGTAGGCTGTGTTAGTAAATAGTAGGTTTTTTTCAGTATCGAAAACAGAAAAAACCACATTGCTGTGCTTTAGGTTTGTACATGCTACAATTCGGTAGGTGTTATCGCCAAAAAAAGTGGTAGTAAACTCAGCCTTCTGATCGGGCTTTAACGGTGCAAAGTATTCCTGCCCGTCAGAAATAAAATCGGGTGCGAAGTAGAGTGAGCAGATATTTTGTAATTGCAATAGCTGTGCATTCGCTTTCTGACTGAAAATAAAAACTGAAATAATGACAAGAGCAACTGCAAAAAGTTTTTTATTCATAGTTAAATAGTGTGTTATCAATTCCTTACTCAACTACCAATTTTCTTAAATCTTCCACTTTTTGGCTAATTATATCGAGATGGTACTCTGACATTATTACCCGGGATTGACTGTTAATATAGATAATTTTATTGGCTTCGTCAATTTTTGGCTCTTTGTAAGAGTATGAGTAGATTATTCCATCAAATTCGTAGGCTAAATCAATAAGTTTATCAATAAGTGCAGTGTAATCTGCCGATTTATAGTAGAGCGGCGAGAGTACCTCAATTAAGTTATCGAGTGGGTGCTTTTGCTCCCCAACCCTGTTTATAACATCTCTGTTGGATGTTGATTGAGCTATTGTGGTTAGTAGGTAAAGGCTCTCAATCCATCCTCCAGCAAGTATTAAAGAGCCCACCTCGTTCCTGTCGTTCTCACGCAAAAAGCCATCGGCTTTTCTGTAGGAACTGCTAAGCAAAACTAATAGTGAATCTTGATTGGTTATGTTCTTCTCAATATTGCTAAAGAATTGAATATCAAAGGCTGGGCTAATACCTAGTTCTTCCGAAAGATGTTTAAGTACGTTAAGGTAGGTAATCGACTCTGGTGTTCGGTTGTAGATATTAAGATAGCTTAGGTTAGTACCATAAACACCAAAGTTTAATGCTTTTTTGAAATTGGTATTGTAACGTTTAGTGTTTCTGGGATTATTGAGAATGGCCTCGTTAAAAGGTATGTTGTGCGATTTAACTAGCTGTGCAACTTGATATGGCGATGGAAGAGGGAAAAGGGAACCATCGAATTGGATTAGGAAAGAGAGCGTATCGGGTTTATGGGATTGACTTATTGAATCGGATTTTTTTGTTTCCGTTCCGGATTTACACGACCAAACAAGAAAAAATAATATGGGTATTATGAGAAAGCAAAACCTTCTAGTATTTCTATATAATGGCATTTAGTTCTTGATTTGGTAATATTTTATGCAAGTAAAAAAAAAAAAGTGATATATCAAAGTAAACAACAGCCCATCAGTTAAACATATATTGTTATTTGCTATTTCCTAAGTTTAATTAAACCATGCATTTGCAATAAGATAATAATAATTTGAATTTCAAATGCTACTGCAATGTAAAGGTTAACAATAATCTAACCCAGATTAATTTTGGCTATAGATTTTAATGGATGCTGTTTGGTGTACTTATTTTGTAAAACATCAAACAATTGTAAATCCCCATCGAAAGTATTGACTTACCAACTTTTTTCAAACATTATTGAATAGTAATTTACATGGTAGTAATGCAAAACTTTCCTACTTTTGCAGGCTGTTAAAAACAAACTTATCTGTTGAAAACATCCATTTCATACTCCAGAGTTTGGAGCATTGCATACCCTATTATTATTGGAAGCGTTGCACAAAACGTTATTAACGTTACCGATACAGCGTTCTTGGGTCACCTAGGCGAAACAGCTTTGGGTGGAGGTGCTATTGGTGGACTTTTTTACATGACCCTAATAATGCTTGGTTGGGGATTTGGCGTAGGTACTCAAATTGTTGTTGCCCGAAGGTATGGTGAGGAACAATATAGGCCCATTGGTAGAACCATTGAGCATGGTTTCCTTTTTCTAATGACATTGGCGTTGGTTATTTTCTTGCTGGTTAAACTTTTTGGTAACCAACTGCTGATGTACATTGTTGATTCAGAAAGCATTGTTAACACTAGCAGGGAGTTTATTAATTACCGTATCTGGGGGATTTTCTTTGCGCATACTAACTTTTTGTTCCGAGCTTTTTATGTGGGCATTAGCCGAACTAGGGTAATAACCCTAACCACCATAGTAATGGTTCTTGTGAACGTTTTTCTTGACTATTCACTGATGTTTGGTAATTTTGGATTCCCCGAGATGGGCGTAGGTGGCGCAGCGTTAGCATCTGTTATTGCAGAAATTTCATGTACACTAGCATTTATAGCCTATACGCTACTCCGTGTCCCAATTAAAAAATATAGACTTTTCAGTTTCAAGGTTTTTAGTATTCGTTTACTCATGCGAACTTTAAAAGTATCAATACCCATGATGCTTTTGAATTTTATATCCTTTTCCGTATGGTTTATATTCTTTTTAATAATTGAAAAGAGGGGAGAGAGCGAATTGGCCATTTCAAACATTGTCCGTTCTGTTTATGTCATACTGCTAATCCCGATAATGGGATTTTCATCGGCCACAAGTTCATTGGTAAGTTATGTAATTGGTAAGGGTAGAGAGAACGAGGTTTTAGGGACAATTGGAAAAATTTTAGTGCTTTGCGTTACAGGTGTGTTGCTTATTGTTATACCCTGCTCAATTTTCCCAGAGCAACTATTGTCAATTTATACTAGAGATGCACATCTAATTAGTATGGGCGTTCCATTAATTTACATAATTGCTTTCTCATCCGTATTATTGGGGTTTGGCAATATCCTTTTCAGTGGTGTTTCAGGTACTGGCAAAACCAATATTTCTTTGGGTATTGAGATCGGAGCACTGACGCTTTATGTTGGTTATACTGCCTTAATGGTAGGGTACTTTAACGTAAGCGTTACGGTGGCTTGGACAGTAGAAATACTATACGCTCTATTGCTTTCGTTATTATCGTATGCGTACCTTAAATCGAATAGATGGGTAGGACTGCGGGTTTAGACAGTTATTGCCTTTTGCAGAACCGATGTATTAAAAGGTAAGCTTGCTTTATTCCCATTTCGCCTGCTTTACCCAAATCGCTACAGGCTAACTCATTTTCTCTTTGCATCAACCTTATTAAGCCTCGGTTGTACCATGCTTGGGCAATATTGGCATTATGTTCAATGGCTAGCGAGTAATAGAGCACTGCATTCTCAAACTGATACGATAGGGTGTATAGATTTCCTAAATTGTAGAGGAAGTAAGGATTGTTGGGATGCACTCTTACTAATTCTTCAAGCAGTTTAATGGGGTCAGCGTAGGCTTCAGATTGATTCGCTTTGCTACCTTTATTTACAGTGCTAGGGGTGGATGTTGTCATGTTGAGATTTAGTGAGCCAACTTTATCTTCGAACGAGGCAATAAACGTAACCATTTCAGCCTGAGCCACAGCCATATTGTTAAATGCTATCGGATTGTTTGGCTTTAAGTCAATAGCCTTTTGGTAGACTTCAATTGCCGAATTGTACCTTTTTCGTTCGCTGTGTTCCATCGCTTTAAGTAAAAGCGATACCCAACTCGTAGCATCAACAATTGAATCGATATGCTCTACGCCTCTTTCCGTTGATAGGGTAAGCATTATGCCTTTAAGCATAAGATCTGCGTTGAGCGTGTCCATTGCCATAAACCCTTGTGAATAAACGTTCTGGCTTACCGTTTCAGTGGCAATAACCTTGAAAAAGGGGAGTATGTCCACAGATTTCGACTCGTACTCATCAATAAATGGGATTGATGTTCGGGGTGTAAAATCGGAGCTAAATGCTATTAGGTCGTTAAAGTTTGATGTTGTGTCGGTTAGAGGGTTTGTGTGCCTTTCACTATACAGTTCAGCAATACTTTGTGCATAGTTTCTGTCCATTTGCGATTTGTAATAGTTGCCCAATCGGGCATGGGCACTAGCTCTACCCATGTAGGCGTTGGCAAAATCGGGAAAGATTTCAATTGCAGTGCTAAAGTTCTCTATTGCTTGGTTATACTGCTCAAGATTGGCCTGTAATATCGCTTTATTGTAATAAACTAGAACATTTTCGGGGTTAAGTTTAATCACTCTGTCAAAATCGGCCAAAGCATTTTTATACTCTTTAATCTTCCAATAAATAATCGCCCTGTTGTATATGCTGAGTGCATTATCGGGGGATATATCTATGGCTGTATTTATATCGGCTAAGGCCAAGTTGTCTTGGTCAATCTCGCTATGGGTTAGGGCACGGAAAAAGTAGCTTACCGAACTTAGCGAATCAAGCGAGATGGATTTATTTAAATCGTCGAGTGCAAGATTAAACTTATTCATTTGGAAGTACAATCTCCCTCTTTTCCCAAAAGCCTCGGAGTAGAATGGGTTCAGAATGGTTGCCCTAGAGTAATCGGCCAAAGCACTTAACGTGTCGCCTTTGTAAAGTTTGGCACTACCCCGGTTTAACCATGCATCAATATTTTTTGACTGTAGCTGAATTACCCTGGTAAAATCACCTATAGATTTTTCTATTTGATTCATTAGCAGATAGGTTATCCCTCTACTGTAGTATCCATCGGGCGAATTTGGTCTGAGGTCAATTGTAGCCTCAAAATCGTTTAAAGCTTGCTGATGCTTTGACAGATTGCTAAGCACAATGCCTCGGAATAGGTAGGCTTGTGAATATACAGGGTTAAACTTTATGGATTTTGAGAAATCTTGCTGTGCACCAATAAGATCGTTGAGGTTATACTTAGCTACACCCCTTAAAAACCAAGCCTCGGCTATTGTTGAGTCTGCTTTAATTAGCGTATTTAATGATTGAATTGCTTGTGAGTATTCCTCAGAGCCGATTAGTGTTCTGGCTCTATTAAAGAAGTAGTGCTTATTTAGTTGTGCATTTGCCGTGCTACATAAAAGTAAAACAGTAGCTATGGTTAAAAATGCCAGTTTTAGTATTTGTTTCACCAATAAGTAAATTGTTGCACAAAAGCATTACAATTTTACATCGCCAATACTGTGCATTGTTTTAATAACTCTTTGTTGATATGTTTTCATATAGGCTGAGGGCTTTGCAGGGTTTCTCTTCAGCGGACTTGGCAGAACAGTCATCATCAGCGCTGCTTCGCTTTTGTTTAGGTCTTTTGCACTTTTCTTAAAGTATTTCTTCGATGCCGCTTCAATTCCGTATATCGATGGTCCAAACTCAGCCACATTAAGATAAACCTCCATTATGCGCTTTTTGCTCCAAAGGGTCTCAATAAAAACGGTAAATCCAGCTTCAAAAACCTTTCTAGTCCAGGTGCGATTATGCCAAAGATAAACGTTTTTGGATACTTGCATGCTAATGGTACTAGCCCCTCTAAATCTTTTGCCCTGTGTAATGTCTTTCTTGGCTTTTCTAATCGACTCAAAGTCGAAACCATTATGAGTAGGAAAAAGATTGTCTTCAGCAGCAATGGCTGCGTTAACTACATGGGGTGAAATTGATTTGATACTAACCCATTGCCTATTTACTGGTTTAAATTGGGTAGAACTGTTAACGAAATACCTCTCAGCCATAAGCCAGGTTGTTGGTATGTTTACCCAACGATGCAAAATTACAGTGCCCGTAGTTGCTGAAAAAGCGGCAATAAAAAGGATTATTAAACCCTTAAAATACCAGTTTAATGAACTAATCCTTTTAGGTGTATCGTTCTCATCGATGATTGGCATATTGTTGCTCATGAAAATTGTTTGATACAAATCTAGCAAAAAGGGTTAAGTGAAGGTAATTGTTTAATCAATTTTAGCTAAAGCATAAAAGAGGAGCAATGACTTACCCATTATTCCTCTTTTACAATTATTTACGAATAGGTAAAAATTAGGGTTTTAGTATCGCTTTTAACAAATAGTTTGAGTTCGAATAATGATAATATCAACAATTATATTGAGAAGTTTTCCAAAGGTTTTTTCAATCTGAGTGGTTTTACGGGAATGGTTAAACATATTATGTAAATCGCATAAAATAGGGAATTGTGCCATTATTTTGCGAATTGTTCGATTTCTTCCACTTGATATACTCTTACACCATATTCTTCAAGTTTATCTTCAATATAATACTTATGGTCAATTCCTATTGCAACCAATATGTTCTTGTTAGGGTTCTCAGCAATTACCTTCAGTATGTTATCAACAATATGATTGTTCCTTGTATTTTCAAATTCCACAATAAAAGCATATTCGGGATATTGAGTAAAAAGGTGATATTTAAATTCACTTTTAGCCTTCCATAAGCGGGTAATATAGCGTGAGTTGATCTCCTTGAAATCTTTGTTTTCGAAGTACTCATTAGAAAGTAAAAACATTCCTCCAATTAAGGTGATATCAGAACTAAGAGTGGTATCGTTGAAGGCTTTTCGTTGTAATTCTTGCCATCTCTCGCCTTGCTCATTGTTCCACCAATCAATGCCATAAATTGGTGTCTGATCCTTTTGAGCCAAGGGAATCATAAAGTTAATAAAATCGTAGGGAGTTCCCCTAAAACTGCCATCTTCAACATATTTATGTTGCGTCTCAACACAAAGAACATCAGGCTTTAGTAGATTGTAAATTTCCCCCATTCTTTCATATGTGTAGTATTTGGCTGTTTCATGGCTCTTATGGATACCGCCCAGTACGAAAACTCCTGAGGTAGACTGACCTATTGAACTAAAACAAATAGGCAAGGACAAAGTGCTTACAAAAATGAGTATTAAATAAAAATTTGTTTTCATGTGCCTGTTTTTTTAACTAAAAGAAAAATTTTATACTAAAATCAAACAAAAGATGATTCAAATTTGATAAAAAACCCGGCATTTTGTTTAAAAATGCCGGGTAATAATTGCAGAATTTATAATTATTGCAAAATAATTATTTTAGAAACTATCTTATTTTCAAATTGTACTGAAATGAAGTGTACCCCAGGTCTTAAAGCAGAGACGTTCAGAGGAAGCAAATCTTTGTCCATCACAGTTTCTTTGGACATTACCCTTTGACCGAACGAATTATGTATTTGGATTACGACTCTTTTATTGTTAAAATCAGTTGTTTTGACATAAATGATATCCTGAGCAGGATTCGGGAAAACAAGAACTTCAGACGTTTCAATTTCATTGATGCCATCAACCAAGCCAAAGTTTGCTGTGAGCGTTCTATCGGCGATTACAGTAAATGAATAGTCAGGGTTGGTTGAAACTACGCTTTCATCTTCGCTCCAGTTTACAAATTCATACCCTTCCGATGGTGTAGCGTTTAAGTTAGCGGTCTGGTTAAAAGCGTAGGTGCCTGCACCAGCAACGGTTCCACCCTCTTCAGGTGAAGCTGTTGCGGTAATGGTAAAAGTTTGGGTTGCAAAGTTGGCCACTAACGTTCTGTCAGATGTTACAGTAAACGTATATTCAGCATCGACAGAAACCGCTTCTCCGTTTTCAGTCCACTGCACAAATTCGTAACCATCGGTCGGTGTAGCGATGAGCGTAGCCGTAGATTGTGTAATATAATTCCCTGTACCCGAAACGGTTCCTCCCTCAATGGGAGTTGCAGTTGCAGAAATGGTATAAACTTCAGGTGTAAACCACTCAAGTGCTTCGGCAATCATGGTATTGATGTCATTGTCGTTCGTAAACTGAGAGATGTCGAAACTGATAAAGTAGGACTTATAGATCAGATTGTCGAGCCAAATGGCGCAACCCTGCCCTTTTGAATAGGCATTTCCGTTGAAAGGACCTCCCTCAAAGACGAACGAACCCCATGAGCTGATTTCAGGATTACTTACTTCATCGGCAAAAGTTTCAGGACATTCCCTGTTAAATATTACATCAGGGCTATCGGCAAAAACCGGAATAATCTGGTTTTCGGTGCCTATGGGGCTTGCCGGTAAACCTTTTATGCTACCATGATGGTATCCCAATGAATCGGGTCCGGCAATACCATCCGATCCGCCAAAATATGGAGGGTTAACTTGTGCGGTATAACCACCCCGCAGATAGGCTCTAAAGAACTTGTTTATAATACCGTTATTGGGTAAGGCATGTTGTATGGAGGGTAAATTGTCAGATGCAAAGAATACATTTTTGGGCATAGCATCGGTTCCTTTATCCATAAAACTCATAAGCTCAGCTGAAAAGTTCTTTAGGATATTATTATTATTCGAACTATTGGAGTAGGCAATAATGATATCGTAGCTGTCGGGAAAACTATACTGATCAAAAGCAGCCCAGTTAAATACATCAAAGTCAACACCTGCAGCATTTAGTGCAGCAACATATTTTGGGAACTCCTTATTTTGGTAGTCCTGAAAACCAGGTTTATTCCCTGGCATGGCCAAAAGTATGTTTACTCCCGCTGTTGGCAATGTATTGAATACTAGAGACTCATCTTGTGTTTCGTGAAGTTCTGCTCGATTGGCGTTGGGGGAATTATCGGTTGCTGCAAAATAATAATCTATGGTTGCGCCCGCAGGTAAGTCCTCTAACAAGTAATGGTATATGTTTGGTTCCTCAAACGAGGTGTGGGACATAGCTTGCCATTCGCCACCCGTGTTGTAGTATAGGGTATCGGAATAAATGCCCGAACCATCGGTGATTGTTGCTGAGAGTTCCATGTAATCGTTAAAGGTATTCCAAACTTTTTTGTGACTAATGATCGGCGCCTCAAGGTCTTCGCTTATATAAAATTTAATAGCAAGGTTGTTATAAGGAAGATTACCTGAAGGCTCGGGGCCTATATACTGATTGTTTTCAACAATTTCTCTAAGATAGCATAGACCTGCGGTAGCATCATCATTTTGTATGGCAATGGTGGCGCTTTGGCCAAAAACATGGGGAAATGCGCTCCCAGTTTGACCATTGTCCACGTTTTTGTATTGCATGATGATATCCCCGTTTTCGTGAAGGATAACTTCGAAGCAAAGGGTTTGGCTACCACCGTCTCCTGCTGAAAACCTCAAATTGTTCCATTGGATTACGCCATAGCGGTCAGGTGCAGTACCAAACATTTGGTAGTAAACATCACCGGTATTTTCCTCGGCAAACAGGTCATCCCAAAACACAGCAATTAATGCAGGCATTTCCGTGTATCCCGGTATGGGCGCATGGTAATTAAAAATATTCCCATCATTGTCCCAGCCAGAACCGGGAAAAGGGTTATACCAGTTATTCTCGGCCAATAAGAGTTCACCATTGATATCGGCATGAAAATAAGTCCTGTTAATACCATAAAACGGGAAGTCGAAACCTAAAGGGATGGGTTCCGAAAAATTATCGTCTCCCGCAAAGGCATTTACACCATAAGTAACCACCGATGTTCCAGTACTACTTATTTCAATCCAGTTATAAACCGGACCACCGGGTTCTTCGCTGTCAATCCATCGGTAGCTCATCAGGTCGGGGCCACCTGTCCCATAATGTAGCACTATATCTGTGGAACTAATTAGGCTATCATTTGTGGGATCTCCATCTCCAGTAAGGATAGTGCTCATACTTACTAAATATGTACCACTTTCGGTAGGTTGCCACACAGGAAAATTCACCTGTTCGGTTTGCGATGCAGGTAAAGAGTTGGTAAAGTTGACGGTTTCAGTATAGACCACCGCACTGGTTGATTGATTGGTAATGGTACATTCAACCGGAAAATCTTCGGTAACCTCCGAGCCTCCAAAATTTTTGATGGTACAGGAAGGTACTATTTCTGAATCCAGCCGATGAAAACCTACGGGATTGTCAATAGACAAAACCCCCACATCACTGGGCTGAGGCTGCCCTACTTTAACATCATCTATAACCAGTGAATACGTATCCTGTATCCATTGGATGGCTAAATATACCTGCTGACCCTGATAAGCGCTCAGGTCGTAGGTAAATTCCTGATAGCTACTGCCCAATCCGGTTACATTTTCAAGAGTTACATTAAAATTACTGATCTGGTTGCCGGAAGTTGATAAACGTACGTTCATGTCTTCGGTACCATACCATGCCCTGGCAACAAAAGTAAATATGTCCCCGTTATTAATGGTTACCTGTGGAGTGATCAGCCAGTCATTTCCATTGTTGCCATAACTTTGTACGAAGGCTATCCATTCACCGCTATTTGCAAAAGCATGTTTAAATGCCTTCCATTTTTCACCGTCATTGTTTACGTCATAAGTAGTCCACCCTGCTGGAATGGAGCCGCCCTCAAATCCTTCGTTGATGGTCCACTGGGCCAAAACAACATTTGCATGAGAGCTTGCGAAAAGCAATAAAAGAATCAATACAAATTGTTGCATTCTTAATGCGTAGTTTTTTTTCATTGTGATTTAAGTTTTAGTTCATATAATCACAAATAAATAACTACAGGAGGCGATTTGCAAATATTTTACTTGCAGATTGGTAAATTAGGGAGTGTTGTTTAGATTTGTAACACCCCTAAAATCAATGTTTTTTATGAAAATTGAGGGGGTTACGCCAGAGAACTTTTTAAACACCATATTAAAGTTTGATATTGAGTTAAAACCTGATTCTCGTGCGATGGCATCGATAGTATATTTAGTGCCGATTATTGGGTCGGAGAGCATCTTCATAGCATGGTTTACTCGATATTCGTTGATGAAATTAGAGTAACTTTTACAAAATACTTCGTTAATGATTTGCGAAAGGTAGGTTCGGTTGGTACTTAATCGGTGCGCCAATTTTTCTATGGTTAGGTCGGAGCGTGTAAAGATCTGATCTTTCTCCAATAGTTTTTCCATACGTTGCAATATGGATTCTTTTTCATCGGGGTCAAGTCGGGACTTATTTCGATCGATTTCGGTCATTGAAAGCATTTGCTCCTTCGTCTTTTTTAACTCCTGCTCTTTTTTAATCAGGTCAAGGTTCTTTTTCGTAATGAATTTATAAGCAAGGTTTTTCTTCCGAAACTGAACGATGATGATTAACATTGCTAAAAAAAGTATGATAAGTGCAATTAAATAAGTACGGTTTAAAGATTTTTGTCCATCTAATTTTACCTGTTGGATTTCACTGGAATAACGTAGTTTCAAATTATCATTGGAGAGTTTCTCATTGATGTATTTTTCTTCTATCATAGATA
>Ga0265295_1000848_pt1 | contig 58011 bp, 46 predicted proteins | sample Munlansysbiofilm_FD_192503 | JGI IMG/M metagenome (GOLD analysis project Ga0265295, IMG submission 192503) | Leachate microbial communities from a municipal landfill in Southern Ontario, Canada - Methane capture system biofilm | ecosystem: Engineered > Solid waste > Landfill > Unclassified ... | reverse complement strand
ACATCACTGCTTGCAAATGCCCCCCCATCAAGGCACCAATGGCCTCGGAGTCTGATTTGTAAGGAATATGGGTTACATCTACACCGGCAGCCCTGGCCAGCTCAACAATCCCTACATGGTTACCGGAATAACGCCCGGGTGAACTAATTGTTAGTTCACCTGGATTTTCTTTGGCATATTTCAGCAGGTCATCCAGTGTTTTATAGGGAGAGTTGGCATCTACCCCAATGGCAAAGTCATACGCGGCAAAAGCGGCAATATAACTTAAATCTTTAATGGGGTCGTAACGGGTTGCCTGCAAATAGGGCTGGCGAAAAATACCCACTGGTGTTAAAGCCAGTTTATAGCCATCGGGCTTGGTGTTAACCATTTCATTGGCGCCCATGGAACCGGCGGCACCGGGTTTGTTTTCAACCACAATGGTTTGACCTAGCTGTTTTGACAGGCTTGCACCCAATGCACGCCCAATCAGGTCGGTGGTACCACCCGCTGCGTAGGGAACAACCAGGGTAATGGGCTTGCTAGGGTAGTTTTCAACACCCTTGGCCATGGTTGCCGGGGTAAAAAAAGCAGCGCTTATTGCGGTGCTTAAGACAGCCAATTTACATAATCTTTTCATATATAACAATCTCCAGCTTCTATTGTCGGAATAATATCAGGCGTATTGCCCAGTAACCATATTGGTCTATTCTATCATTAGTCGGGTTGATTTCCTTAGCATCAGGCCGGCCAATCCAATCAATATTATAAAACCATGTTTTGCATTGCGGAATGATTTAACGCAAGAAGTCTGAATTAAATACAATTGCCCCGCCTGGCAGGAAACGCAGAAGGGGCAATTAATAAGCGGATAATACCTATATCCCGGCTCAGGATTCCTGCTTCATTCTTTCTACAATACTGCGTTCTTCCTCAAACGTTTTCTGTGCAAATTCAGTGTATTGGGCGGCATCCATATAATCAGTGCGAATGCCGTAGTCTTTAAGTACTTTGGTTACCACCGGGTCATCCATGGCCACTTTTACCGCCTTCTCCAGGGTAGACACAATATTCTCTGGCAATCCTTTGGGGCCTGCCAAACCCAATGGAGAACGAATAACCACCGGATACCCAAGCTCCTTAAGGGTGGGATACTCGGCAAAGGCGTCAGGACGCTCTTGGGCAGCGGTTGCCAGAATCCTGACCTTGCCCGATTGAACAAACGGAATCACGCTATTGGACACGACGGATGTTTTAATATGTCCCCCCATCAGGGCGCCCACGTTTTCCGCATCTCCCTTGTAAGGAATATGGGTAAATTTTGCATTCACTGCCGTACCCAGTTCGGTCATGACCACATGATTGCCGGTAAAGCGGCCCGGTGTGCCGTAATCAATCTCACCCGGATTTTTTTGCGCATGCGCTACCAGCTCTTTCATGCTTTTGATGGGAGAATCAGCCGCCACGGAAATGGTGAAATCGTATTCGGCAAAGGCGGCAATATAGGTCAAGTCCTTGATGGGATCATAGCGGGTTTGCTGCAAATAGGGCTGGCGAAAAATACCCACTGGTGACAAGGCCAGGCGATATCCGTCGGGCTTGGTGGTCACCATTTCATTGGCCCCCATAGAGCCGGCCGCCCCCGATTTGTTTTCAATGACGACGGTTTGTTTAAGCTGGCGGGAAAGGCTGTCTGCCATGGCCCTGGCAATAAGGTCTGTTGTGCCACCAGGTGCGTAAGGCACAATAATGGTAATGGGTTTGGACGGATAATTGTCTTGCGCAAAAGCCGGTGCGCCCAACAACATGCCAGTAACGATCGCGGGCAATGTGGCTGATTTAATTCCTTTTAACGTAAACTTCATGTCTCACTTCCTGATTGATATATCTGTTTTTAGAAAAATTACCGCACACCTGGCCTGCTAAAGATACGGTTAACCGTTAATAGAGTTAGCAGAATCCCCGCATAGGCAGAGATGGGTGTTTTCACTAGGTGATTAATGATAGTTGGATTTATTGATATAAAACATCTATCATTAACCCTAATAAATAAAACTGCATTCTACTATGCAGAACAACCTTAGGAGACTTTCTATCATGAAAAAACTGGCATTAGCAACGTTGGCGGCACTTAGCCCGCTGGTACTTTCACAACAGGCAGTGGCCCAGGAAAACTGGCCATCCAAGCCGATTACGGTCATTGTGCCTTATACGCCCGGTGGTTCTACCGATACGGTTTCTCGTGTGGTTATGCAAAAGCTGTCCGATCGTCTGGGGCAAACCATTGTGATAGAAAACAAGCCCGGCGCCAACAGTACCATTGGCACCTCACAGGCTGCCCGTTCAAAACCTGACGGCTATACGTTTGTAACGGTTCTGGCGGCTTATTCCGCCAACCCGCATTTGTACAAGCTGACTTATTCCAATGATGATTTCGAGCCTATTTCACATATGGCCGATTTGCCGCTGTTCCTGTTTACCAGCAAGCAGTTGCCGGTTAATTCGGTACAGGAACTGGTTGAGTATGGCAAGAAAAACCCGTTAAATTATGCCTCTAGCGGGATTGGATCAAGTGCACATTTAACGGGCGCGCATTTTGCAAAAATTGCGGGCCTGGAGATGAATCATATTCCGTATAAAGGCAGCGCCCCTATTCTGTCCGATTTGCTAAGCGGCCAGGTTTCCATGGTGTTTGACCCGATTCTGGTGCCCATGCCTTATGTGAAAGAAGGCAAGCTGAATGTGCTGGGGGTGACGTCTTTAGAAAAGTATGAGGGCGAAGAGTCAGTACCCACGCTGGATGAGGCCGGTTTCAAGGGTTTCAAAATGAATTCATGGGTGGCCCTGATGGCCCCGGCCGGCACGCCACCAGAGATTGTTGAGCGGGTTTCAAAAGAAATTGCCCAGGTGGTGAAAGAGCCTGAGGTGATTGAAAAATTCAGAAGCGCGGGTTTTGTACCCGTTGGCAGCACCCCGACAGAACTGGATGCACTCATTAAACGGGACTCCGAACTGTATGGAAATATTGTGAAGGAATCTGATATTAAAGTGCAGTAGGCAGCGGGGCTTGGATTTTCAGGTTTTTGAACGCTATTTGTTTTTACTGCTAAGTGCTAGCGATTGGCTTTCTACTTGAAACCGGTGCAGCAAGGGCAATCCGCCTTGCTCCGATGCCCCTGCGGGCCGAAATCGCTGCACCGGACCACCCTTTTCCACCGCTTATAACCTGCTCAAAAAAAACCAAGAGCAGGCCTCTTTTCATCGCTCCAACTCCCCACCCCCTTAAACTTCGCACAACCGGCGGGCCCCTTCTTCCAGCGTTTCGTCATCTTTGGAAAACGTTAACCGTAATATACCCTGATCAGCGCCGTCAGAATAAAATGCCGACAACGGCAAGGTGGCTACACCATGGTTGACAATTAAATGCTTAACCATCTCCACATCAGACAAATCATTAAAATGCCCGAAACCGGCCAGCATGAAATAGCCGCCTTTGCTGGGCAACAATTCAAACCGGGATGCCTTTAAGCCATGCGCCAGCAAATCTCTTTTCTCCTGGTAAATGGTTGATAAGGTCATGTAATGATTGGGCTGCTCCATCATCGCAGCCAGCGCATACTGCATGGGCGTATCGGCCGGAAACATCACATATTGCTGAACCTTGCGGATTTCCTGTGTAAGCATGGCGGGGGCCACACAATAAGCCACATGCCAGCCGCTTACCTGATACACCTTGCTAAAAGAAGTTACCACAATAGCGCGGGCAGCCAGGTCTGGGTAAGACGACATGGAACGGTGCACATCCTCGTCAAAAACCAGATGCTCGTAAACCTCATCGGACAGAATAATAATAGGGCTGTCTTTCACCAAGCCCTGCAAAGCCTGAATATCTGCTTCTGACAACACCGATGCTGTCGGGTTATGAGGCGAATTGATAATAATCATGCGGGTTTTGGCATTGATTTTTGCTTTCACCAAATCCCAGTCGGGCGTAAAACCGGGCGCTTGCAGCTTGATGGCAACCGGAACCGCCCCCTGCAACGCAATCATGGCGGCATAACTGTCAAAGGACGGTTCAAAATAAATGACCTCATCACCCGCATGCACTACCGCGGCAATGCTGGCAAACAGCGCCTCTTTGGCACTGGGCATCACGGTTACTTCCGTGTCGGGATGGTAGCTATGGGTATAAAGAAATGAAATCTTGTCGGCAATTTTTTCACGCAGTGCCATTAAGCCTTCCCAGGGCGCCTGCAAACTGCCTTCAGCCTGCATGGCCTCATTGGCATTTTCGATCAGCTCTTGAGAAAAAGGAAAGTCGGGCGTGCCGTGTGCCAGGTTAACAGCATCATATTGCGTTAATAAATAATCGGCAGCACTGAAAATACTGCTACCGCTAGCGGCAAACTTGGATTTGATTTGCATAATGACATCCTGACGTTAAGGGGTGCCAATAAGCTGGCCACCCAATTTGCATTGGAACACTTCCCTGACAGTTTGCCTATACCTGCGTCATTTTTCAACATCTGGATGCTGGTACCACCCACTGTTTGGTCTGCCACCCAAGTTTTAAGGTTCAGGTGAGGGAATACAGCCGGCATTATGCGCAATACAAAACAACACTGCCCGCAATATTTGCCACTTGATTGATTCGAAATAAATAATTATATTAAAAAATATTATATTATTTTGTATAATATTTAATTGTAAAGCATTATGCTTCCAGGAACTACCGCCACCTAACGCCAAGCGTTCAGGCGGGGAAATGCAGCGGGACTTATTCAATAAAAAGGAATATCTGCCATGAACCAAAAAACCATTCAAACTGATGTCGCCATTATTGGCGCAGGCACGGCCGGCCTTTATGCGCTTAGGGAAGTGCGTCGCGCCAACAAACAATTCGTGCTTATCGACAAAGGCCCCCTGGGCACCACCTGCGCACGGGTAGGCTGCATGCCCTCAAAACTGGCCTTGCATGAAGGCGCCCTACAAAAACGGCAACAAAATACTGAAAACAAAACCAACACTTTTGATGCAGATAAACTAAACAAAACCTGGGCACGGTTGCAAGAGCAAAGGGATTTTTTTGCCAACCGGGCCAGCAAAGCGGCCATTTCAGCCGCCAAAGACCAGCTTTTAACCGGTAACGCCCGCTTTTTAACCCCCACTACCCTGGAAGTCAGCAACAACGGCCAAATCACCCAGGTGCATGCCAAAAAAGTCATTATTGCCAACGGTTCACGCCCCGCCATACCCGCCTGGCTGGATCCGGTTCTGGAACACACCATTAGTACCGATGAACTGTTTGAACTTAAAGAACTGCCTTCAAGCATTGGCATTTTAGGCCTTGGCGCCATCGGCATGGAAATGGGTCTGGCCCTGTCCCGCCTGGGCATCAAAGTGGTGGGGGCTGATTTATCACCCGCCATCGCGGGCATTGCCGACCCGCACATCAATGAACAGGCCATTGCCCGTTTCAGCCAGGAAATGGAACTTTGGCTTGGCCAGCCAACCGCCGTCAGCCTGGCTGATAAAGGGGTGCTGCTGCAATCGGGCAATCGCCAGGCCAAGGTAGACCTGCTACTGGCTGCACTGGGCCGACGCCCCAACCTGGATGCCCTTAACCTGCAAGCAGCCGGGTTCCCGCTTAATGAAAAAGGCATCCCCGCCTTCAACCCGCATACCATGCAGATCACCGGCCTGCCCGTATTTCTGGCCGGTGACTGCACCGGCAGCAAAACCTTAATGCATGAAGCAAGCGCCGAAGGCAGTATTGCCGGCTTCAATGCCGTGCAAGACAACCCCGTTTGCTTCAAACGCATGCAGTCATTGGGCATCGCTTTTTCAGACCCGGATGTTTTCAGTGTGGGTGAAACGTTAGGCAATCTTAAAGAACACAACACCATTACCGGTAAAGCACAAGGCACCAATAATGGCCGCGCCCGGGTTTTGCACGAAGAAAACAGCCTGCTGCATATTTATGCCGATGCCGAAAGCGGCACCTTACTGGGTGCCGCCGGCATGACTGCCCGTGGTGAACACTTGGCCCACCTGCTGGCATGGGCCATTCAACGCCAGGAAACCGCAGCCTCTTTGCTGCAAATGCCTTTTTATCATCCGGTCCTTGAGGAAATGGTCCAGTCTGCGCTGCAGGATATTGTCCGCCAAATGCCTGCGCAATCGCCCTATCCTTTCGGCCTGTCTGTCTTGAATTGTGATTAACCCGGGGTATTTTAAACATGAATCATTCCATTACCAGCGACCTTCCCGCTCAACAAAACAGTCGGCTTGCCTATTTTCCTGTTGCCCTGTTCTCTTCCGTCATGGGCATGGCCGGCCTGGCGATTGCCTGGCTTAAAGCCGCACAGGCATTTAACCTGCCACTCGGCCCAGGTATTGGCATCCGCTGGCTGGCTACCCTGCTGTATGTATTTCTACTTATTGTTTACACCAGCAAGCTATTCCGCTTTCCCGAAGAAGTGAAAAAAGAATGGTGCCACCCGGTTAAAATCAATTTCATGGCCGCCATCACCATTGGCTTGCTGCTGGTTTCCATTTCATGGCTGTCAGTACCCGGCGTTTCAAAATGGATGTGGGCAGTGGCCACCCTTGGGCACTTTCTGCTTACCATTGCCGTGATTAACAGCTGGCTGAACAAAAGCCATTACCAAATCACCCATGCCAACCCGGCCTGGTTCATTCCGGTAGTGGGCAACATCCTGATCCCCATTGCCGGCGTGCACCATGCACCGGCAGATATCAGCTGGTTCTTTTTCAGTATCGGTCTGGTGTTCTGGGTGGTATTAATGACGATTATTTTTTATCGCGTCTTTTTTCATGAACCGCTACCGGCCAAATTAACGCCCACCCTGTTCATTCTGATTGCACCGCCATCAGTAGCCTTTATTTCCTACCTGGCCCTTAATAACCACCAGCTGGATGGTTTTGCCAGAGTGCTGTACTTCTTTGCGCTCTTCCTTACCTTGCTGTTGGCCAGCAATGCCCTGCGGTTTTTCAGGTTGCCGTTTGCCATTTCTGCATGGGCATACTCGTTTCCGCTGGCGGCCATCACCATTGCCACCACCGAAATGGCCACCCAAAGTGCAGGCAGTTTCTACAGTCTTCTGGCAGGCCTGTTGCTGTTTGTGCTTAGCGGCATTATTTTAATTTTGATATACCGCACCCTGCTGGCGGTTAAACGCAAACAAATCTGTCTGCCTGAACACTAGACCAAGTTTTTCGTTCTCATGCTCTCGCGTGGAACGGAGAACGGACAACAAGCAACAGGAAAAAAATTCAGCCCCGTATTTCTATTGGTAAAAACCAACAAAATGCGGGGCTGAGTTTTTAGTGAGCGAGTCTTCTGACCCGCAAAACCAAAATTAGTTTTTAGACTGGTCAACCAGTTTGTTGGCAGCGATCCAGGGCATCATGGCGCGCAGTTGTGCACCAACCTGCTCGATAGGATGCTCGGCATTCAGGCGACGGCGTGAACGCAGTGTGGGTGCACCAGCCTGGTTCTCAAGAATGAAGCTCTTGGCGTATTCACCTGTCTGAATATCTTTCAGGGTTTCGCGCATGGCTTTTTTGGTTTCTTCGGTAACAACACGTGGGCCGGTTACGTATTCGCCATATTCTGCGTTGTTGGAAATAGAGTAGTTCATGTTGGCAATGCCACCTTCGTAGATCAGGTCTACGATCAGTTTCAGTTCGTGCAAACATTCGAAGTAAGCCATTTCAGGGGCATAACCGGCTTCAACCAGGGTTTCAAAACCGGCTTTGATCAGCTCAACAGCACCGCCACACAGAACAGCCTGCTCACCGAACAGGTCGGTTTCGGTTTCTTCACGGAAGTTGGTTTCAATAATGCCGGCACGGCCGCTACCAATAGCTGATGCGTAAGACAAAGCGATGTCGCGAGCGGCACCGGAGTTATCCTGATGAACGGCAATCAGGGCAGGAACACCACCACCTTGTGAGTAGGTACCACGTACGGTATGGCCAGGTGCTTTAGGTGCAACCATGATCACGTCTACGTCGGCACGCGGTACAACCTGGCCGTAGTGAACGTTAAAACCGTGCGCGAAAGCCAGTGCAGCACCGGGTTTCAGGTTGGCAGCAATCTGGTTGTTATACACTTCAGCAATGTTTTCATCGGGCAGAAGAATCATGACCAGGTCGGCAGATTTAACGGCTTCGGCTACTTCAGCCACTTTCAGGCCAGCGTTAACCGCTTTGTTCCAGCTTGCGCCATTTTTGCGCAGGCCAACAGTAACGTTAATACCGGAATCATGCAGGTTAAGTGCATGGGCATGGCCCTGAGAACCATAACCGATAATAGCCACGTTTTTGCCTTTGATTAAAGACAGGTCACAATCTTTGTCGTAAAAAACTTTCATTTAAAGCCCCAAAATATATATTTTTATAAATCAAAAAAATGGTTTGAACTGCATCAGTAGAATCATACCTGATTTCACAACAATTACAGTTTCAAAATCCTTTCACCGCGCCCGATGCCGGACACGCCTGTACGGACGGTTTCAAGAATGGAACTGCGATCCATGGCATCAATGAATGCCTGGGTTTTTTCCTGAGTACCGGTGAGCTCTATGGTGTAGGACTTATCGGTAACATCTACGATATGTCCACGGAAGATATCTGCCATGCGCTTGACTTCTTCGCGTTCCTTGCCCACGGCACGCACCTTGATAAGCATAAGTTCGCGTTCTATGTGGGCGCCTTCGGTAAGGTCAACTACCTTGACCACATCAACCAGGCGGTTCAGGTGCTTGGTGATTTGTTCTATCACCTCTTCGGAGCCGGTGGTCATGATGGTTAAACGTGACAAAGTGGCATCTTCGGTAGGTGCTACCGTTAAGGTTTCAATATTATAGCCCCGTGCGGAAAACAGCCCAACGACTCGTGACAGCGCACCCGGTTCGTTTTCAAGCAGTATGGAAATTATGTGTTTCATGTTGGCTCCTTACAGATCTTCTGAACCCAAAAGCATTTCAGTCAGGCCCTTGCCTGCCTTGACCATTGGCCAGACATTTTCGGCAGGGTCGGTAATGAAATCAATAAAGACCAGGCGGTCTTTATATTTACCGTAGGCTTCTTTAAGAGCAGGTTCCACATCTGCGGGATTTTCAATGCGCATGCCAATATGGCCGTAACTTTCCACCAGCTTGACGAAGTCGGGCAGCGATTCCATGTAGGATTCTGAATAACGGCCGCCGTAATCAAGCTCTTGCCACTGGCGTACCATGCCCAGATAACGATTGTTAAGGCACAATACTTTAGGCGTAAAATGATACTGCTTGCAGGTACCCAGTTCCTGGATGTTCATTTGAATGGAGCCATCGCCCGTAATAACCGCAATTTGCGCATCGGGGTTGGCCATTTGCACACCCATGGCGTAAGGCAGGCCCACACCCATGGTACCCAGACCACCCGAGTTCACCCAGCGGCGTGGTTCGTTGAAACGGTAATACTGTGCCGCCCACATTTGGTGCTGGCCAACATCAGACGTGACAAACGCATTGCCATTGGTGACTTCCCACAGTTTTTCAACCACAAACTGGGGCCGGATAAGCGTATCAGAGGGTTCGTAGGCAAGGCACTGCTTATCTTGCCAGAGCTTGATCTGCTCCCACCAGGCCTTAAGGCTTTTTTCATTTTTCTGGCGAACATCACCCGCTTCACGCACCAGCTCGTTTAAATCAAGCAGGACATCTTTCACATTACCCACGATAGGGATATCTACCTTGACGCGCTTGGAAATGGAAGAAGGGTCTACGTCGATGTGGATGATTTTGCGGTTTACCTGGGCAAAATGCTTGGTGTTGCCGATGACACGGTCATCAAACCGGGCACCAATGGCAATAAGCACATCACAGTTTTGCATGGCCATATTGGCTTCATACGTGCCGTGCATGCCAGGCATGCCAAGATACTGTTCTGAATTGGCATTAAGCGAACCCAGACCCATTAAGGTATTGGTGCACGGTGCGCCGGTTAACTTGACCAGCTCACGCAATTCGGGGGCGGCATTGGACAGCACCACGCCACCACCGGTATAAATCATGGGACGGTTTGCATTAAGCAGCAACTGGGCCGCTTTTTTAATTTGCCCGTGATGCCCCTTGACGACCGGCGCGTAAGAACGCATTTTTACGTCGCCCTTGGGGGGTGAGTACTTGCAGGTATCCATGGATACGTCTTTAGGGATATCTACCAGCACCGGACCGGGACGACCTGTTTTGGCAATGAAGAAAGCCTTGCGCATGGTATCGGCAAGATCTTTAACATCACGAACGAGGAAATTGTGCTTGACACAGGGGCGTGTAATACCCACTGTATCGCATTCCTGGAAGGCGTCTTCGCCAATGGCTTTGGTACTAACCTGGCCACTGATGATCACCATGGGGATGGAGTCCATATATGCCGTAGCGATACCGGTAACCGCATTGGTTAAGCCGGGACCACTGGTTACCAGACAGACACCCACTTTTTGAGAGGTACGTGAATAGGCATCGGCCGCGTGCACGGCTGCCTGTTCATGACGAACCAGAATATGCTGAAAATCTTTTTGTTTATAGATTGCGTCGTAAATGTAGAGCACCGCGCCACCTGGGTAGCCAAAAATGTGTTGAACACCTTCTTCGGCAAGGCAACGCACGACGATATCGGCGCCATTGAGTTCCATGTTATTTCCTTTCATAACCGGCTGGGCTGCATTGACTGGTATTTAAACCGCACACAAGAACTGTTTTATTCGCCATCGACGGCGCTTCATTTCTCACGGAGAAAATCCACCCGAGGACGCCGAAAAACCAGCGCATGCATGATCAACCAACTTTCGCTAACGCGTTAAAAACGCAAAAAAGTTCGAAATGGATGCTTAGGCAACACACGCTTGTGGCGCGGCCAAGAGCTGTATTCTATTTACTGTAGGGCGCAAAAAAATCATGCGGATAGCATGATAACTATGCAAACCACTTATTTTTACCGTTGTTTGGGCAAAATAATATTTAAATGTACCGCATCGCAACATGGAAAGCAAATAACTATTGCATTTTCAGTAAAACGGTTGTGGCAATGAAGTCACACATTAAGCGCCGTTCCTCTGGCGGGCAAGATTTGCATTTTACGCAGCCAGCAACAAAGGAAACAAAGATTATCGCTGGTGAATTTCATACAGTTTGTTAAGATAGCAGCTCTACCAGAAACCAGTACAGGCATTTCGTTAGCAATGGATTTACGCGCAGAAAAAATCTCCCAATTTCTTTACAGCCCCAACTTCTTCTATGCGGTTCGCAAAGCAATCGGGGTGTTATTGCCTGTGGTTATTTTCCTGGGCATTTTCAAACAATATAACGAAGGCCTGGCTTTTGCGGCCGGCTCGCTTTGCATTGCCTTAATTGACCAGCCCGGTGGCACCAAGAAATCGCGCTTCAACGAAATGCTGGCCGGGCTCATCATGGGTAACCTGGCCGCCCTGCTTACCGGGCTGGCCAACCCCTACCCCTTACTGGTACTGTTTGTTATTACCGCCCAGGTATTTTTCTTTTCCATGCTATCGGTATATGGCGCCCGTGGCGGTTTCATCGGGTTTGGCTGCATGCTTATCATGATATTAACCCTGCGCACCCCGCTAGATTTTGAACAGGCCCTGTACCACACCCAGTTTACCCTGCTGGGTAGCATCAGCTATTTTCTGTTCAGCATTTTCAGCAGCGCCCTGTTTCGTTACCGTGAAGAAAAACAGACACTGGCCGATGCCCTTTATGCCACGGCTGAATACATGAAGGCCCGTGCCAGCCTTTACGACACTGCCCAGGACCTTGATGACAGCTACCGCAAGCTGACACCCAAAATGATTGCCATGACCACCCGCCACCAAAGCGCCCGTGACGTGGTTTTACGCAACCTGCCCCAGGGTAAAAACAATAGAAACAACAATAACCGGCAACGCATTATCATGTGGAATATTTTTATTGACATGATTGCCATCCTGGACACCCTGGTTGCCAGCCAAACCGACTATGTGATTTTAAGGGAACGCCTCAAAGATAACGACAGCCTGCTGTTCATGCGCGATACGCTATTCAAGCTTAGCCGGACCCTGAACCGTACCGCCCTTAGCCTGTCACGCAACCGCCCGGTTGATTACCGCAACAGTGTCAAGGCGGAATTGCGCGCCCTTGAATATGAAATAGAACAGTCGCGCCAGAACTGCCTGAACGAGAACGAGCCCGAAGTTTACGCATTGCAGGTACAAATTTTACGGCGCCTGCGCAATGCCAGCCGCTATATTGACCGCATTGCCGACAACCTGCGTGAAAACACGAAAATTGAACCGCTTAATACCCTGCGTCGCGACCACTCGCTTATCCAGTTCCAAAGCAGCCAGGAAATCCGCATTGAAAAGCTGTTTAACAATATGAATATGGGCTCGGCTATTTTCCGTTATGCCTTGCGGGTCACCCTGGCCATTTTCCTGGTCATGTCCACAACTTATGTTGCTTCATTTTTCAATTCCAGCTCTGAAATTATCAACTCCCTGATTGCCCACAGTTACTGGATTGTTATTACCATCCTGATTATTATGCGCCCGGGTTTTGCCCTTACCCAACAACGCACCGGCAAGCGGCTTACCGGCACCGTCATGGGTTGCTTGCTTACACTGGCCCTGTTCATGCTTACCGGTAATGCCTATATTCATTTTGTTATTATGCTGGCCGCCATGATCATGGGCAATGCCTTTGTGGCCAGTAACTATCGCGTTGGCTCCATGTTTATTACCATGTATGTGTTAATTGGTTTTTATTTCTTAACACCCAGCCCCCTGTTTATTATTGGTGAACGGGCCCTGGACACCCTGATTGCTGCACTGGTGGCGTTTGGCACCAGTTTCATTTTCCCCTGGTGGGAAAAGCACCAGATTTTAAACCTGGCCCGCAAAACCATTCAGGCCAACCACAGCTATCTGAAAAACGCCTTGCTATACGCCCAATCCAACCTGCCACAAAAAGAGAGCGAGAAAAAAGCGCCGGCCGACAATATTTTCTACGTTAGCACCCAGCTGGCCAAAAAGAATCTGCTGAATGCCTATAGCGATTTTGCCGACAGTTTTGCCCGTATGCTGAACGAACCCAAATCCAAGCAAGTCCATATCCGGCAACTGAATAAACTGCTGGTACAAAACGATGCCATGGCCAGTGAAATTGGCTCGGTCATGCCGGTCATTGCCGATATGGCTGACATACCGCCCAAAATGCAGCAGTTCCTGGATTATATTGAAGCCATGCTGGACGAAAGCCAAACCAAAATCCCCGCCCCCCCGGCCAATATTGAAAACGCGGGTGAGTACGGCGCACTGGCCTTAAGGCTGAAACAAATGCGCAACGGGGTACAAACCATCCGCAAACAGGCCCATGAACTGGGCCTGATGCCGGCGGTTGAAAAGGTGGACGCGAATAATGAAGAGATTGACAACGCCAGTAGCAATGCGCCTCAAGCCGCTTTTTAAAAATGGGTAGCAGTGAACCGGTTCAGGCAAACTCTGCCGCATCTACCTTAAGCGCCGACGGCCAGAAATACCACAGGGCTGCCAGCAATTGCAGGCCCAACATGATTCCCCAGGCCGTAATGTGTGCCTGGGCCGGATATACGCCATCTTGCTGCGGCCAAACATCCAGAATATAGCCAATACCCATTTGCATGGCAAAAATGCACACAAAATACACCATATTAAAAGCCGTAGTCACACGCCCCATCACCTGTTGCGGAAACACCTCCAGCATCACGGAATAAGCCAGAATATTACAAGAGGCAGAAACCCCGTAAGCACTCCATAACAGCGCATGCGGTATTGACCACTGCATGATTATCCCCAGTTGAACAAACAGGAAAGTCAACAGTCCCAAGCCAGCAAAGCGGAACACATTCAAACCAAGACGCTCCAGTTTACGGGCCAGCAAACCGCTTACCAATGTGCCGGCTACCAGCGATATACCCAACAGGGAAACCAGGCGGTCGGCCTGTTCGGGCAACATACCCTGTGCCTGAATCATATAGGGCCGTACCCATAATGACTGGGCGGCATAAAAAGCACCACCGCAAACCGAAGGTAAAGAAACCAATTGCCAGAAGACCCGATGGGAAAGAATACGTTTGGTCCCTTCCAACTGTTTGCTAAAAGACATTTTGGGCCTGGCCTGATGCGCCTTGGGCTCTACCACGCCAAACCAGATTAGGGCAACAACCAGCACGGTACACCCCGCCATACCAATACTAATGGTTTGCCATGAATAAAGCTGAAGCAAGGAAGCCAGGGGCGTACCCACGACCACACCGCCCATACCACCCAGTGCGACCATCATGCCATTAAGCATGGGCAGGCGGGAGACGGGAAAACTTTTTGCCAGTGCCATAAACGCCGCCCCCAAACACACCGCCACCCCAATCCCAATTAAAAACCGGCCCACAATCAGACCCATCATGCCGCTGGACATACCGTAAATCACCGTCCCCAAAGCGGCCACCAACAACAGGCAGGCTTCGGTTTTACGGGCACCGTAAGTATCCAGCGCCAGGCCCGCCGGCAACTGGGCCAGGGCAAAACTGGCAAAATAAACACTGGTTAACAAACCCAGATCGCCGGCCGACAGCCCCAATTCTGCCGTCAAAAAAGGGGCAAACCCAATGTTTAAGCCCCTATATACATACGATAGGAAGTAACCTAGCGCAAAAATAAAAAAAATACGTAATCCTGTCTTTGCATTCATCGTTTCCTTCTGAAAACAAGCTTGTCCGGGCTGGATACCTCGGGGTCAAACCTGTAATCCTCCTTGTCAAATAACGTCAGGTCTTCGGGTTTTTGTGCCTGGGTTTCTATGGCAAAACGCACCATCAGCCCACGTGCCCGCTTGGCATTGAAGCTAATGATTTTGTAAACACCATTTTTATAATCCTGGAACACGCACTGTACCACACGTGCATCCAATGTTTTACGGTCAACCGATTTAAAATACTCTTCTGAAGCCAGGTTAATCACCACCCTGGATGCCTGCTTTTTTAAACGCGCATTCAGGTAGGCGGCAATCTGGCTGCCCCAGAACGCATACAGGTTGTTGCCCTTGGCATTGTCCAGCCGGGTGCCCATTTCAAGCCGGTAAGGCTGCATTAAATCCAGCGGCCGCAACACCCCATACAGCCCACTTAAGATAGCAACATGTTCCTGTGCCCAGTCAACCTGGTTTTCATTTAAGGTTTGTGCCTCAAGACCTTCATATACATCACCATTAAAGGCAAACAAGGCCTGACGGGAATTGTGCTGGTCAAAGGTGCTTGTCCAGGCAGCGTAACGGTTTACGTTCAATTCCGACAGGGCCGGGCTTAATTTCATTAAGGCTGAAATATCGTCAGCCGACTTGGTTTTAAGACTCTCAATAAGTTCGGCCGCTTGCGGAACGAAAAAAGGCTGGGTATGTTTTTGAATAGCCAGCGGTGTGTCGTAATCCAGTTTTTTAGCAGGAGATAAAACAAATAACATAAATTCAATCTACTTTTATAAAAAATGCTGCCCGCATGTTTTACACCCGGGCTGACCATTAAATTTGAATACGGAAAAATATCTGACAATGTCTTATATTTAAACCAAACATAAGGCCTTGTCCAATTGAAAATAGACAAGGCCTTGATATACAAAACTTATTCCGGACTACACGCCTTTCTCATCATCAACGTTAACCAAGGACGTTCCCGTCCTCACGCAGGCGTGAGGGCGAACATAGGTTTTTTTCATCCCCACGCAGGCATGGGGACGAAAATTTAAGGTTGAAGCACCTTGATGCCGCCCATATAAGGCTGCAATACCTCGGGCACCACAATACTACCATCGGCCTGCTGATAGTTTTCAAGTACCGCGACCAAGGCACGGCCCACGGCCAGGCCGGAACCATTCAGGGTATGGGCATATTCTGTCTTGCCCTGCTCGTTACGGAAACGCGCCTGCATGCGGCGGGCCTGGAATGCTTCGCAGTTGGAAACGGAAGAAATCTCGCGCCAGGTATCCTGAGAGGGAATCCATACTTCAAGGTCATAGGTTTTAGTAGCCCCAAAACCCATATCGCCCGCGCACAGCAACACCACACGGTAAGGCACGCCCAACAATTTCAGAACCTTTTCGGCGTGGCCCACCATTTCCTCAAGGGCATCGTACGATTTTTCAGGATGCACCACCTGCACCATTTCTACTTTGTCAAACTGGTGCTGGCGAATCATGCCACGGGTATCACGGCCACCGCTGCCCGCTTCAGAGCGGAAGCAAGGCGTATGTGCGGTAAGCCTGATGGGCAAGCTGGCACCGGGCACGATTTCATCAGCCACCGTGCTGGTAAGCGTGATTTCAGAGGTGGAAATAAGATACAGTTCTTCTTTGGCAACCGTATTGCCCTGCTCGTCTACCTGGGGTTCATCATCGCCCCCTTTGGTCACCCAGAACATGTCCTCTTTGAACTTGGGCAACTGGCCCGTGCCAAACAGGGTGGAGCTGTTCACAATATAAGGGGTATAGCATTCGGTATAACCGTGTTCGGCAGTGTGCAGGTTTAGCATGAACTGGGCCAGGGCACGGTGCAGGCGTGCCATTTGACCACGCATGAACACAAAACGTGAACCCGACAACTTGGCGGCCGTATCAAATTCAAGCCCCAGCTTTTCGCCCAGCGCCACGTGATCGGCCACTTCAAAGCCCAGGGCAGCCGGCATCTCGTCTTTCACATATTCTTTGCCAGGCAGCCAGCGGCGCACTTCCACGTTATCATCGCTGTCTTTGCCATTAGGCACGACATCATTGGGCAGGTTGGGAATAGACATTAACCAGGCATCCAGCTCTTGTTTGATGTCGTTCAACTGCCCTTCAAGTTCTTTAAGTTTGCCGGGAATGGCCTGTGATTCGGCCATCACGGCACTGGCATCCTGCCCTTGCGACTTGAGTTTGCCAATTTGTTTGGCCAGTGCGTTACGCTGGGCCTGAAGGGTTTCGGTGTCAACCTGAACCGCCTTGCGGCGGGCTTCAAGGGCGTTGAAGCGCGCTTCGTCAAATTCGACGCCACGGCGTTTTAACGCCGCAACAACCCGGGGTAAATCTTTGCGCAGTAAAACAGGATCTAACATAATCTTCTTTTTAAACAGGGTTCAAGTATGAAAGGTGCCGGCAAAAAGCCGGAAAATTTTTGCCTCACGCCTGATGGTTATACGTGAGCACCAAAGCCTACCATTATAAACGGCATTGTGCCAGCCCGCAGAAAATTCACAGGCAAGCGCTATTGACGCCATCTTCGTTACCACGCAGGAATGAACTGACCATTTATTTTTTATTGCCCATTTGCATCAACCCAGCATCAGGATGACAATCCACCATAAACGCCATCATGACAGTCGCATCACGGTTTACGTAGAAATCAACCATTTTCTCATTGAATTCCTGGGCACGGGTAGCTGGAATGGAAATGGCATCAATACCATTACTCATCAACACCCCATTCATCATCATTCTGGATGTTCGTTTATTTCCATCGAAGAAGAACTGCTGCAATGCCCCAAACAAAAAAAAGGCCAACCCTTTTTCAAGCGGGTTCGTCAACGTTTCCAACTGCCCCAAACCTTCAGAAAAAATCCTGTTCAGATTAGGCGCACCTGGCTGAGTGGCTGGTGGAATATAATTTTCAACAATGCCAAGACCAACATGAGGAGTGTAGTTTTTTTCATCACCTTCACCACGAAAATGCCCCCATTCAAAAGCCTCTTCTTTGGCAACAATTGCATGCAGCATCGTGAAGGTTTCTTTATCCAGCCTGAAAGAGCCGGTTTTTACCAGTTGAAGCAGTTTTTTTGTGCTTTCCGCAAGATTGAGGACTTGGTCCTGATCAGAAAGCCTATGCCCACCTACCGTAATGCCATCAAGAACAGTCTGGACCTGGGGATAGGTAAAAGGATTACCTTCTAGCACACTGGCATCAAAAACATACTGGGCCAGCATTTTCTGAAGACGAAAACAGGCACGTTTTATATCATGCACCGGTACATTATCTGGTACCGCCAGGCGATCCCATGTAAACCCAAGAGCCTGAAATAAAGCTGAATTATTTTGCACGATTTCAGTCATGACTTTTACCTTTTCACTTTCTCTTCATAAAAAATAGCGTCAAGCATCGCTTCACGACGTTCGGGTGAGTATTTCATAGGAACCTTTTCTTTGCCCCCATCTTAAGATGAGTTAAATTTTAACATCGGTAGAGGTTCCAACTAATCTGACACAGGGGGTGATGCACCAATCGCATATACCTTGCTGATCATCATCAAACTTTTTGGGAGCAGTTAGGCATTCCCACAAAGCAGAAAAACACCCCTTTGCAGAGGGGTGGCAGGCTTCCAGCCGTATTCCTCGGTCATAGCCACTGCAAAATTCCCCTCTGCGGAGGGGTGGCAGGCGAAGCCTGACGGGGTGGTTAACGGGCAACACACAACACAAGCAATACCCACTTACTTCTTACGCGCTTCCTCATCCAGCCCCTTCAAAAACGCCATCTTTTCAGCAATTTTGCTTTCCAGCCCCCTGGGCACGGGCCGGTACCAACCGGGTTTGCGCATGCCTTCGGGGAAGTAGTTTTCACCGGCGGCATAACCATGAGGCTCGTCGTGGGCATAGCGGTAGGCGTGGCCATGGCCCAGTTCTTTCATTAATTTAGTGGGCGCATTGCGAAGATGGGGTGGCACTTCGCGGCTTTTATCCTGTTTAATAAAAGCACGGGCCTGGTTGTAGGCCATATAACCGGCGTTACTTTTAGCTGCCACGGCCAGGTAAATAACCGCCTGCGCCAAGGCCAATTCCCCTTCGGGTGAACCCAGCCGCTCGTAGGTGGCGGCCGCGTCATTGGCAATTTGCATGGCGCGAGGGTCGGCCAGGCCGATGTCTTCCCAGGCCATGCGCACAATACGGCGCGACAGATATTTAGCATCGGCCCCGCCATCAAGCATGCGGGTAAACCAATACAGGGCGGCATCGGGGTCGGAACCGCGTACCGATTTATGCAGGGCGGAAATCTGGTCGTAGAAGGCATCGCCCCCCTTGTCGAAGCGGCGCAGGTTTTGGGACAGGGCCACTTCCAGCCAGGCACTGTCCACCAAATCGCGGCCCGAGGAAATGGCCGAATCCAGCACCACCTCTACCGCATTAATCAGGCGGCGGGCATCGCCATCAGCCCAGGCTGCCAGCTGCGTGCGGGCCTCTTCATCCATCTGCACCGCTTGTTCAGGCCGGTCGTTGTTCACCAATTCCAGCGACCGGTTTACCAGTTCCAGCAACTCTTCCTGCCCCAGCGATTCAAGCACATACACCCGGGCCCGGGACAGCAGGGCCGAATTCATCTCAAAAGAAGGGTTTTCGGTGGTGGCACCAATAAAAGTAAACAGGCCGCTTTCCACATACGGCAAAAAAGCGTCCTGCTGGGCTTTGTTAAAACGGTGCACTTCATCGACAAACAGAATGGTTTTGTGCCCCTGCCCCTGCGCCACCTGCGCAGCGGTAACGGCCTCGCGAATATCTTTGACCCCGCCCAACACGGCTGAAATAGCAATAAACCGGGCATCAAAGCCGTCGCTCATGAGGCGCGCCAGCGTGGTTTTACCCACCCCCGGCGGCCCCCAGAAAATCATGGAATGCGGTCGGCCAGATTCAAAAGCCACTCGCAAAGGCTTGCCTGGTGCCAGCAAATGCGACTGCCCCACCACCTGATCCAGCGTGCGCGGCCGCAAACGCTCGGCCAGCGGCGCTGAACTTAATGCCTGGGATTGAAATAAATCATTGTCGTTCATTGAATTACATTCTAACCGTGTCTACCCCGGCTGGTGCCTTGAACTGGAACTGGCTGGCCGGAATTTTGGCATTTGATTTAAAATTACGCATTTTGATACTGGTGGTCTGCCCGAAAGAGTCCAGAATAACCAGCTCGGCGGGCAGGTTGTTGGCAAAGGCGATATCAACGTGCGACAAACCGGCATCGGGCACTTTGGGGGTGGCACGCAGCCACACCAGGCCATTTTGTTCTGGCAACACGCTAACATTGAAGCTTTCATCCAGCGACCCCGAACCAAACAGGATGGCCGCCGGTGACGCCCCCACCGCCTGGTCCACCGGACGCTGGGTTACCTGCATTAAATCAGGATCATACTGATACACGATTTTGCCGTCGGAAATTACCTGCTGCTCGTAAGGCGTAGCCACATTCCAGTAAAACTTGCCAGGCCGCTCGAAGCCGAATGAACCCGTTTGCGCCCCCGAACCCGTGGTTTGCTGGGCAAACTGGCCACTGGCCGATTTCACATTACGTACAAAATCTTTCAACTGCTGGCTGGCATCGGCCTTGACCGTGTTTTTAACTGCCGGAATTTCCTCAAACTGCAAATTCTGCAAATCGGTATTCAGGCCTGCCTCGGGCAGCTGAAGGCCGGGGGAAACTGTTATGGATTGCGCCTGAACTCCCCAGCTGGAAGTGGCCAATATCAGGGTAATGGTAGCAAGCAATGCTTTTTTCTTCATCTATATTCTCCGGAAAACCCCGCCAATCTTGGCAGTGCAACCTAGGTGTGTTTTTGTCAATTCCCGCGGAGGCGGGGTTTATTGGGTGGGGGAAGTGCTTTTTATACAACCACCCCGTCAGGCTTCGCCTGCCACCCCTCCACGGGAGGGGAATTTGTGGAATTCTTTTTGGCGGTAAAAAGGGTTTAGATAATTCCCCTCCCGTGGAGGGGTGGCGCGAAGCGACGGGGTGTGGTTACACGCAACTTACAAACGTCTCTTACAAGCCCTGTCAGTGACACGTAACTTACAACTCCCACTACAGGCCCCGTCAGTGACACGTAACTTACAACTCCCACTACAAGCCCTGTCAGTGACACGCAACTTACAACTCCCACTACAGGCCCTGTAAATTACACGCCAACTACAAAATTCCTGCCACCACTCTGCAAGTGACGCAGCAACTGTCACGCCCCCTACCACCTGTTTTTAACAGAATTTACCCCACAGCACTGTTACATAACCGTAAATCCAATTACGGCGTTGAAATAATCAATCCTCTTCCTGCCCCGCCGGCACCAGGATTTCCCGGTTGCCATTAGACTGCATGGCAGACACTACGCCAGACTGCTCCATTTGCTCTAACAAGCGGGCGGCGCGGTTGTAGCCAATACGCAAGTGACGCTGCACCGACGAAATAGAAGCCCGGCGGTTTTTTAGCACAATCGCCACCGCCTGGTCATATAACGGGTCTGATTCAGGGTCGGCAAAGCCGGTTACGCTGCCCAGGCCATCGCCGGTTTCACCGGGTACGCCGCCTTCCAGAATGCCATCAATATAATCGGCCTCACCCTGCTCTTTCAGGCAATCCACCACGCGGTGAACTTCGTCATCGGCCACAAAGGCACCGTGCACCCGGCGTGGCAGGCCGGTACCCGGTGGCAAGAACAGCATATCGCCCTGGCCCAGCAGGGTTTCTGCCCCCATTTGGTCCAGAATAGTGCGCGAGTCTATTTTTGAAGACACCTGAAACGCAATACGGGTAGGAATATTGGCCTTGATTAAACCGGTAATCACATCAACGCTGGGCCGCTGGGTGGCCAGCACCAGGTGGATACCCGAAGCCCGGGCTTTTTGTGCCAGGCGGGCAATGAGTTCTTCAATTTTCTTGCCCACCACCATCATTAAATCGGCCAGTTCGTCGATGACCACCACAATAAAAGGCAGCGTGCTTAACGGCTCGGGCGCTTCGGGGGTTAAGGAAAACGGGTTGGGAATAGGCTCGCCTTTTTTGATGGCTTCACTAATTTTAGCGTTATACCCACTTAAGTTGCGCACGCCCATTTTACTCATCAGCTTGTAACGCTTTTCCATCTCGCCCACACACCAGTTCAGCGCGTTGGCGGCCTGGCGCATATCGGTCACTACCGGTGCCAGCAAATGTGGAATGCCCTCGTAAATGCTCATTTCAAGCATTTTCGGGTCAATCAGAATAAGGCGAACCTGTGTCGCATCGGCCTTGTACAGCAAAGACAGAATCATGGCATTAATACCCACCGACTTGCCCGAACCGGTGGTACCGGCCACCAGCAAATGGGGCATTTTGGCCAGGTCAGCCACCACCGGATGACCGGCAATATCTTTACCCAGCACCATGGTTAAGGCTGAAGGATTGTCGTGATAGGTTTTAGAGCCAATAATTTCAGATAACCGCACCATTTGACGGCGCGGGTTGGGCAGTTCAAGCCCCATTAAATTCTTGCCGGGAATGGTTTCCACCACCCGGATGCTAATTAAACTAAGCGCCCGGGCCAGGTCTTTGGACAGATTAACAATCTGGCTGCCCTTAACCCCGGTAGCGGGTTCTATTTCATAACGGGTAATCACCGGCCCGGCCTGAGCCGCCACCACTGTCACCTCTACCCCAAAATCACGCAATTTTTTCTCAATAAGGCGGGACGTATATTCAATGGTTTCGGGGGAAACGGTTTCTATATTGTCTTGGGCGGGGTCTAGCAAGTCTATGGCTGGCAAGGCCCCTTCTGACTCATGGCGCACCACCGGAAGTTGGGTTTGCTGCTTTTCAGTTTGCTGCTTTTCAGTTTGCTGTTTTTCAGTTTGCTGTTTTTCTTTAACCGCCCGTTCTGACTTGGGAATACTGGTAATAGCCGGCTCTATTCGTACCGGCTGCTCGTGGGTTAATTTTACTTTTTGCTCAACCAGGTTTTCCTGACGCACTGCTTTGGCGGCTTCTCCGGCCTTGCGGTCTTTGCGGGCACTAAAAAAATCACCCACACCGGCAATACCGCGCTGAACAGCAAAGCCGATTTTTTCGGCCACGGTTAACCAAGAAAAGCCAAAAAAGAAACTAATACCCAGCACCAACAACAGGAATAACGCAATGGCCGAACCACTGGGCCCGATAAGCATTAACAGGTTATTGGCAAAAATTTGCCCCAGAATCCCACCGGCGCCCCCGGGAAGTTGTTCACCAAAGCCCTGTAGCTGGCTGGCTTCAAAACCCATTGAGCCCAAAAACAGCATGACAAAACCAATGCCCTGTTCCCAGTGCACGCGGGGTAAATCAAGGTCTGGGTCTAGCACAATACGTTTCATTAGGCGACGATAACCCACCCACATTCTTTGCGCAAAGCAAACCACCAGCCACCAGGCGGAAAGCCCCACCAGGTAATACAGGATATCTGAAACATAAGCCCCCACCATACCCAGCCTGTTTTGCACAAGCTGGCTGGAAGAGGTACTGACCCAACCGGGATCAGTGGGGTGCCAGGTAAACAGCGTAAACGCCAAGGCCACCGCCAATGCCGCGTAAATAACCCACTTGGCCTCGCCAAAAAGGGAAACCACGCGATCGGTCGTTGGAGAAGAGCCGCTTTTCTGGTTGCGTTTATTACGACCAGCTGAGCGATTTGAAAGTGTATTAGAAGAACGTGCCATAAGTCATATTATAATTGTGGATTACCATTATAGGATGAATATAAATGAGCGATGTTAAACATTCCAAGGTTTTGATTCTGGGCTCGGGCCCGGCGGGCTATTCTGCGGCGGTTTATGCGGCCCGCGCCAACCTGAACCCGGTCATGGTTACCGGCATGGCGCAAGGCGGCCAGCTCATGACCACCACCGACGTAGACAACTGGCCGGCCGACCCCGAAGGCGTGCAAGGCCCAGACCTGATGCAGCGTTTTTTACAACATGCCGAACGCTTCAACACCGACATTATTCTGGACCAGATTGAACGCGTGGACTTTTCCAAACGCCCGTTCACCCTGCATTCTGAAATGGGCAATGTTTACACCTGCGACAGCTTAATTATTGCCACCGGTGCCAGCGCCAAATACCTGGGCCTGCCTTCCGAAGAAGCCTTCATGGGCAAAGGCGTATCTGCCTGCGCCACCTGCGACGGCTTTTTCTATCGCAACCAGGACGTGGTAGTGGTGGGCGGTGGCAACACAGCGGTTGAAGAAGCCCTGTACCTGTCTAACATTTGCCGCAAAGTCACCCTTATTCACCGCCGCGACAAATTCCGTGCCGAACCCATCTTAATTGACAAAATGATGGAAAAAGTAAAAAACGGCAATATGGAGCTGCAACTATTCCACACCCTGGAAGAAATACTGGGCGACGACAGCGGTGTAACCGGTGTGCGCATTCGCAACACGCAAGATAATACCACACAAGACTTGCCCGTCACCGGTGCTTTTATTGCCATTGGCCATCAACCCAATACCGGCATCTTCGAAGGCCAGCTTGAGATGGAAAACGGCGGCTACATTAAAACCCGTGGCGGCCAGCAAGGCTTGGCCACCATGACTTCCGTACCCGGCATTTTTGCGGCCGGCGACGTGCAAGACCATATTTACCGCCAGGCCATTACCAGCGCAGGTACCGGATGCATGGCAGCCCTTGATGCACAGCGTTGGTTGGACAATGAAGGTAATTAAAGGCAATCTTGAAGACCTGAAACGCCTGCAGAAAAAACGCAGTGCGCAACAGGCCAAGGCAGAAAAGCAGGCAAAAGAACAGGCCCGGCACCAAAAACCCACTTCAGGCAGTGTTGCTACAGTAGCGCTGTCCAGTGAAGACGCCGCCCTGTTCCGGCAATCAGTAAAGGGGGTTACCCCCCTGCCTGGCAGCAATCGCATTCCACATGTGGCCACCAGCAAGTCACCCAATGCTCTGGTTCTTGCCAGGCGGGCACAGGCCGAAGGCAGGACAATACCCGCGCTTACCCCGGCCCCCGGTGCCAGCCAGGAAACCCGCCCGGTGCAACCTGGTCAAAACCTGCAGCCCGATGATGCTTCTTACGTGCAGCATGCCCACAGTAAAGACCTGCTAAAAAAACTGGCCCGTGGCACCTGGCCCGTCTCTGCCACCCTTGATCTGCATGGTACTACCGCAGAACAGGCCGCCGAACGGTTCGACCGGTTTATTCAGTCTTGCCTGCAACATCAGGTACGTTGCGTTTGCATTATTCACGGCAAAGGCTACGGCTCTAAAGACGGGCAGGCGGTACTAAAAGATGGGGTGAAAGCGTGGTTACGGCAGCTGGAAGCCACCCAGGCATTTATTCAGGCCCCTGAAAGCATGGGCGGAACCGGTGCTTTGCTGGTGTTGCTGAATACCAAGATTTAAGCGAAGTCGTGGAAGGGGTTCCTGCGCTCTCGTTCGGCTCGTTCCCACGCTCTGCATAGGAATGTATAAACCACGCTGAAATTAATAAGGGCGATTAATGCTTGTGACATTAATCGCCCTTTCTTGTATTTATTTTGGTATGGCATAACTGCTTATGAGCTGTTATTAACCAGCAAGTTACCCGGTCTTTGCCGAGTGGTTTGTCTCCTCACCTGCATGAAACGTATTATGCATGAGATTATGACAATTCACACTTAGGGTATGCACTAATTTTTACGGTTTTTCAATAAGAAAAACAACTAATTGCTCTTTTCTTGATCAATCTCATGTGCCAATTGGCGGGATTTATCTTTTTGCGCCAGTTTTTCTTCGCGACGCCTGCGAATTTGCTCATCCATTTTCGCGCCAATATGTTCTTCGTGTCGCTGTTCGGCCAAATCCACCTGACGCTGTCTTTCCCGAAAACGTTCGCGTTGCTCCTGGGTAATTTTGTCCCAGCAATGCGGGCAGCTTTCACCACGTACATAATGCGCAGACGCGCGATCTTCATCATTTAAAGGATGACGGCAGGCCCGGCACTGAATATACGGCCCAGGCACCAGCCCATGCCCCACCGAAACCCGTTCATCAAACACAAAACATTCGCCATCCCACAGGCTTTGCGGCGCAGGAATGGTTTCCAGATACTTAAGAATACCGCCTTCCAGATGATAGACCTCGTCATAGCCCTGGGACTTCATGTACGCCGTGGACTTTTCGCAACGAATCCCGCCGGTACAGAACATGGCCACTTTCTTTCTCTTGTTTTTGTCCAGTAAGCCGCCCTCTTGGGCCTGCGCCTGCACCCATTGCGGAAATTCGCGGAACGTAACCGTTTCAGGATTAACCGCCCCCCTGAACGTACCAATATCCACCTCGTAATCGTTGCGGGTATCAATGAGCACGACATCAGGGTCGGAAATTAAGGCATTCCAGTCTTCGGGCTTCACATACGTGCCTGCATTTTGCCCATTCACATTGGGTTGCCCCATGGTCACGATTTCTTTTTTCAGGCGCACCCGCATGCGGTGAAACGGCTCGCGGTCTTCCGACCAGGATTCTTTATGTTCCAGGGTTGCCAGGCGGGGATCATTGCGCAAATATGCCAACACCGCATCAATACCCTCGCGTGGGCCGGCAATCGTGCCATTAATGCCTTCAAGCGCCAGCAACAAAGTGCCTTTTACCTCATGCTGCTCGCAAAAAGCCTGCAAGGGTTCACGCATTGCCTGGTAATCGGGCAATTCAACAAATTTATATAAAGCGGCAATGGTAAAGTTGGACATACGGCAAGCGGGTAATAATAAAACAACCATTATAAATCAAACCAAGAGTTTGCAATGACATTGGCCTGGCACTTTTCTTTCTGGTTCCCACGCGGGAGCCTGGGAGCCAGAAACTTGCGATAACAAAATAACTTCAAGTTATGTAAAATCCGCTAGTCTACGGATTAATAATTCGCTATTTTTATCCCCAGGAGGAAACATGAAGTTAGAAACACTGGCCATTCACGCCGGCTATAAACCCGAACCCACCACCAAAGCCGTGGCGGTACCTATTTACCAAACCTCTTCCTACGCATTCGACAACACCCAGCACGGGGCTGATTTGTTTGACCTGAAAGTGGCTGGCAATATTTACACCCGCATCATGAACCCCACCAATGCGGTGCTTGAAGAGCGCGTGGCCGCACTGGAAGGCGGAGTGGCTGCTCTGGTGGTGGCCTCGGGCATGGCCGCTATTACTTACGCCATCCAAACCATTGCCGGCGCCGGTGACAACATTATTTCCACCAGTACCCTGTATGGCGGCACCTACAACCTGTTCGCCCATTCCTTCCCCCGTCAGGGTATTGAAGTACGCATGGCGCCGCATAACGACATTGCTGCCCTGGAAGCGCTTATTGACGACAACACCAAAGCGGTTTTCTGCGAATCTATTGGCAACCCGGCCGGTAACATTATTGACATCCAGGCCCTGGCCGATGCCGCCCACCGCCATGGCGTACCGCTTATTGTTGACAACACCGTCGCTTCACCCGCGCTGTGCCGCCCCTTTGAACACGGTGCCGACATTGTGGTGCATTCCCTGACCAAATACATTGGCGGCCATGGCACCACCATTGCCGGCGCCGTGGTTGATTCAGGCAAATTCCCCTGGGCCGAACACAAAGAACGCTTTGCCATTTTGAATGAACCCGACCCGGCCTACCACGGTGTGGTTTACACCGACGCCTTCGGTCCCGCCGCCTTCATTGGCCGCTGCCGCGTTGGCCCGCTGCGTAATACCGGTGCCGCCCTGGCCCCCTTAAGCGCTTTCTTAATTATCCAGGGTATTGAAACCCTGTCGCTGCGCATGGAACGTCATTGCGAAAACACCCTGAAAGTGGCCCAGCACCTTAACAACCACCCGCAAGTAGCATGGGTTAAATACGCTGGCCTGCCCGACCACCCCGAACACGCACTGGCACAAAAATACATGGGTGGCATTCCTTCTGGCATCTTGACGTTTGGCATTAAAGGCGGTAGCGAAGGCGGCGCCCGATTTATTGACGCCCTGCAGCTTATTACCCGACTGGTTAATATTGGCGACGCTAAATCCCTGGCCTGCCACCCCGCCAGCACCACCCACCGCCAACTGGACGAAAAAGAACTGGCCACCGCTGGTGTGAGTGCCGACATGATCCGTCTGTCTATTGGTATTGAACACATCGACGACATTATCGCCGACCTGGACCAGGCACTGGAAGCCAGCAAAGCTTAATACCTGCGTTCACACGTTTTAAACTGCCCCCAAAAAGTTGGATACCAGCTCAACCTTTGGGAGGCAGTTTATCTTTAAGTTTTTCAATAACTTAGAAATCCCATCGGTTTGATTTATTAGTTCAGTCCATTTAAAATAGAATAAAATTACCCTTAAAATACAGGCCGAATAGGCTGTGTTTAATGCTGTACATCTATCTATGTTGTATGAACTATCACCACCTAACGTCAAGCATTCAGGTGGGGGAATGCAGCGGAACTTATTCAATCTTGGTCATTGTTTCAAGGAGTACAGTATGCGAAACGTTGCCGTTGTCTTTGCCCTTGCCTTTACCCTCTCATTAGCCTGCTTTAACTCAAGCGCACAGAAGCGCCCATCCGTTGATTCTTCAATTACCATTAACGAGTTGGGTAAACCCGCTGAATTCCGGCGTTTTCTCACCAATTTGAAAAAAGAAGTTGCCGCCGGGAATCGCACAGCACTCGCAAAAATGATGGACTACCCACTCTCCGTAAGCGGGGGAGCAATCAAGGTATTCTCTGAAAAGGATTTCCTGACACACTACGATTCAATTTTTACGCCTTCAGTTGTCGCGGCAGTCAAAAAACAAACCTACGAAACCTTGTTTGTACGCGACATGGGGGCCATGGTGGGTCATGGGCAAGTCTGGTTCACTGGCGTATGCACTAACTCAAGCTGCAAAAAACGCGTTCCAAAGGTTATCACCGTTAATGCTCCTGACGATGAAATGGCAGCAGCAGCTGCTGCTGCCAATAAGTCAGCCACCAATGCACCAGACAGCAATGCAGAAAACGCCATTATTATTGGTACCTCCCTGCCCGAAGGGACACCTCCCGGTCCGTTCGGCCCATGCCGTCTGCTTCCTGCACACGTTAAGTCCGGATCAATGACAATCGCCGACGCACTTTCAAGCGATGATAGTCATTGCTATCGTTTGTCTGGAGAGAACGGAAAAAAAAACCAACCTACCTACTGCAGCAACCACCTAAAAAGGAATCACCATGAAACCTCTTTACCTGCTACTGGCCACTGCCGCCCTGCTTATATCCACCCCCAGCCAGGCCCAGATGTATTCAGGCGACTACCAAAAATGCAATCGTGGTAGTACTCCTCAAATTGAACAATGTGTCGGGAAGCAAACAAAAATGTGGGACAATCGCCTGAACAAAGCCTATAAAGAACTCATGTCTCGCAGTAGCGATACCCAAAAAGAACCGTTAAGAACCACCCAACGCCTGTGGATTCAATACCGGGATGCCAACTGCAACTTTTACTCTGCGGGCGATGGCACCATCAGTCGAGTTCAGGCGGCCGAATGCAGGCGTTACATGACCCTGCAACGCACCTGCGAAATGGAAGCGGCCAACAACTGGGAAGGTGGAACACAACCCGGGTGTGACTGAAGCCTTTAATAAACCCGGAATCCAATCACCCACAGCGACCGCTATCATGGCAACTGCCAGCTAATAATGCAAAAAAAAGGATGGCCAATTCCATCCTTTTTTTTGCATTTAAAAATTACAAACAACCCGCTTAAATCTTGCAGGCATCCCCGCAATCGTCATCCGCTTCTGGTACGTTATCGTCCAATTGCTGAATACGCTCGGCGTTTTTCTTTTCAATTTCATCGAAATCAACGTTTTCAAACGCGGTATCAAAATCAAGATCAGTATCGCTACTCATGGCAGGTCTTCCAAAATGGTTAGGCAAGCTTTGATTTTAACGTTAAAACCGTTTTTGTTTCCAGGCGGGAGCATGGAAAGAGCAATAGACAAATTTACCGCTTACAACCACAGGACATTCGCAACTGGCGTACAGTAGGCTCAATACAAATATACAGTTAAAAACTGCATGTCACTTCAATTGAATCTAGCAACGATACACGATACAATATATGATATTAGGATTCCGGCACAAAGGACTTGAGGCATTCTATAAAACCAGCTCCACAAAAGGCATACAAGCCACCCATGACTAAAAGAGACACAAAATGATGAAAAACCCTCCCCATCCAGGCGAGTTGCTTCGTGAAGATGTCATTATTGAGCTGGGGCTGTCTGTCACTGAAACGGCGGAACGGCTTGGCATGTCGCGTGTTGCCCTGTCACGCGTGCTAAATGCTAAAGCGGGCATCAGTGCCGATTTAGCCATCAGGCTTGAACAAGCCGGCGTCAGTACCGCCAAGGCATGGTTGGCAATGCAAACCAATTATGACTTGGCTCAGGCCCGGAAACGCCCCCAACCTATTGTCCGCTCTTTGGTGGTGGAACATGCCTGAGATACGCATTCCCATGCTCTACCCCAGACTGATTTCAGTCTGAAACACCATCTTGCCACACGCATTGCAACTCACGCAAAGGTGTTTTGCATTAAAAACATTAAGCATTTTCATTTCAGGCGCTATTATTAATTTTTAGAAATCGCCATTCCGAGCGACCAGGAGACAACAAACATGAAACATCAGCCTCAAAAATTTACGCGCCGGCAGCATTATTGCCATGCAAACCCTGGCCCGCTCGGCCCCCGATGGCTCGGTTCTTGCGTTTCAAACCAACAACATGGTTACCGCCCCGCTGCTTATGCGAAGCCCGCCGTACAATGCCGTTGAAGACTTCACCCCCATTGCCATGGTGGGCTCCATCCCTTTGGTACTGGTGGTGAATAGCAAACGAATCGATGCAACCAATGCCGAAGAATTTATTGAATTGCTTAAACAAAAAGGCGGCCAGTTGAACTTTGGCTCTAGCGGCCCCGGCACAACCCTACATTTGGCGGTTGAAATGATTGCCCAGGAAATTGGCGTTAAATTAAATCACATCCCGTACAAAGGCGTGGGTCCCATGGTGACCGACTTGGTGGCGGGCCAAATTGACTTTGCCGTGTCTGCCTTACCACCGGTTCATGGCCACCTCAAAAGCAATGCGCTACGCAGTATTGGCCTGCTAACCGAACAGCACATTGTGGCCGCGCCAGAAATCCCGACCTTTGCCGAACAGGGCTTTCCCAACTTCATTATGGATGTCTGGATGGCCGTGCTGGGCCCAAGCAAAATGCCAGCAGAAACCGTTAAGAAAGTTCACGATGCCATACTAGCCAGCTTCAATAACCCAACCATTAAAAACACCATAGAAAAACAGGGCAATATTGTTAAAGTAAGTACGCCCGAAGAGGCCCTGGGAAAAATCCGCAGTGACGTGCAACGCTACACCGACATGGCAAAAAAAATTAACCTGGTCGCCCATTAACGCATTCGCCCATACAAAAAACCCGCAATGCTAGTAAACACGCGGGTTTTGTGGCCTTTTGGCTACTACTTTATACGGTGTGATGGCGTCCCCACCAGGAATCGAACCTGGATCTGATTCTTAGGAGGAACCCGTTCTATCCATTGAACTACAGGGACACGCAATCAGCCCGCTAATATAGCATTAGAATAAATTTCAAACAAGCAACAAGCGCTTTATAACTGTTAATTTATCCCCGGTCAACCACGCTCCTGCCCACCGGCCCTCTTCTCGTTCCCATTCACACGCCCCTGCCTACCCACCCACGCAAAACACAACCGCTTCCCAACACAACCGGCTCTCACACAGGAGCCTGGGAACCAGACCCCACAATACGTTACAAAAAAAATTCAAATTATCGCTTCATCTTCCAGATATTGCTACACTACCCCCAAGCAAACAAAAACAGCAATTTATGAGTCAAGCCAATCAATCTGCCCCGGAAAACCCCAGTACCACCCCAGCGCAAGAAGCCTGCGAGCCTGCCGCTTTCCCGTGGTACGTGGCCTACACCAAACCCCGGCAAGAAGAATACGCCTTAAGTAACCTTTTACAGCAAGACTTCAACGCCTACCTGCCGCGCTACAAAAAACTTAAAAAACCGGCCAAAAATGCCCTTAACCAGGAAATCCTGGTAATACACGAACCCATGTTTCCGCGCTACATCTTCTTGCAGCAAACCCGCAAAGAACAGGCCATTAACAAAGTCCAGCACACGCGCGGCATTGTTACGCTGGTTCGCTTTGGCATAGAACTGGCCACCATGCCTTACGCACTAATCGCCGCCATACAGGAATTTGAACAATACCGTAACCAGGCCAGTTTTGATGAAATCAGCCCTTTAAAACCCGGCACCAAAGTTAAACTTAACCACAACACCCCCCTGCAGGGGCTGGAAGGCCTGGTGCAAACCGCGTCAAGTAAACGGGTTATCGTGTTGCTGGAAATACTGGGCAGACCCAAAACCATTAAGCTTGAACTGAATCAGCTTGACATTATTTGAATTTACAACCTTAAAACGTTGAAGACATAAAAAATGCTTCAAAAAACATAAACCGCCAAAAAGCACTCACGACCGCTCATTAATAATCATAAATCCCTGTTTTTACTACATATTTCAATAATATTTCAAGTAGCAACATTTACAAAACGCTGTCTAAAAAGCACAAAAAAACCTAAAAAAGCCAATAATTAAAACAAATCAATACATTTACGCGCAAAATCAGGTTAAAAAAACAACAATTTCAGAAAATAAAACCTGAAACATATCATTTCTTTACATTTTCACCTAAACTAAACCCCGTCTTATACAAGACTTGGGGTAAGCCCTTTATTGCCCCGCAGCATCAAAACCAGAATTTAAGCCAATGTTTTCATGAAAACACATAAAAACATTGCGGTAGCCTGCCTGAACACTTTGCAATTATGCAAACAGGCACCTAAAACACCTATAATTTCGTTTCATAAACAATTTGGCCCCCATTACAATAAAAGCAAAACGCCAACATTGTCCAAGACAACCTATTAACAAATCATTTGAATCCATGCGTATAAAAACAATTTTACTGTTAGCTGTCACCTCTGTTGCCCTTTCCGCCTGCGCCATGGCCCCTGGCATGTACATGGGTGGCCCCGGTTCAGTACAAAACGAACTGGACAACAATGAACAGCTAAAAGACGGTGAAGCCCCCGCCGGTGCCCTAATAACCATAGATGCCGCACTTATTAATCAACAAAGCCAAAACCAGCCCGCAGGCAGTAACGTCAACCACCTGTTTGGCAACCCCAGCGCCTACACCGTGGGCCCGGGTGACATACTAAACATTATTGTATGGGACCACCCCGAGCTTTCCTTGGCAGGTGCCACCGCTGCCGCCAGTGTTGAAGGCGGTAACACAGGCACCGGCTATAACGTAAGCGCCGATGGCCGCATCCAGTTCCCGTTTGCTGGCGCTATCAAAGTAGCCGGCCTAACCGAACTGCAAATCCGCGACAAGCTGACCAAAGCCCTGGCCACCTACATTACCAGCCCCCAGCTTACCGTACAAATTCGTTCCTACCGTAACAGCCGCGTTTACCTGGATGGTGAAGTGAACAAACCCGGCCTGCAAAACCTGAACGACATCCCCATGACCCTGCCCGAAGCCCTTAACCGTGCAGGCGGCCTTACCCAAAATGCAGACCGTTCTTCCATTATGCTAAACCGCAGTGGCAAAGAAACCCGCATTAACCTGGCGCAATTAACCGAACAGGGCATTAACCCCAACCGCATCATGCTTAAAAACGGCGACATGCTACGCGTGAACAACCGCGACCGCGCCAAAGTATTCATGATGGGCGAAGTGTTAAAACCGGAAGCCCTTGTCATGAACGACGGCCAGCTTACCCTGGCCCAGGCATTGGGTGAAAAAGGCGGCACCTCTATTAGCAGCAACCCCGGCCAAATTTACGTGATTCGCAAAGGCAAACAGGAACAGGCTGAAATTTTCCACCTGGATGCCAGCTCACCCATCGCCCTTATACTGGCCAGTGGCTTCCAGCTGAAACCCCAAGACATGGTGTATGTAGACCCAGCCCGCGTAGTCCGCTGGAACCGTGTCATCAGCAACATCCTGCCCAGTTATGGCGCCGTGGTCTCTACGGTAAACGCCACCGACTAAACACAACAGCCATGAACAACATCTTAACCGTTTGCATTGGCAACATCTGCCGCAGCCCTGTGGCTGAAGCCCTGCTAAAGGCCGCCCTGCCCGAAAAAAACATCTGGTCGGCCGGCCTGGCCGCCCTAAGCGGGCATGCGGCCGACAAAACCGCCCAGGAAATTGCCCTGGAACACGGGCTGGACATTTCCGCCCACCGTGCCCAGCAAATTAGCAGCTACATATGCACCCAGGCCGACTTAATTCTGGTAATGGAAACCAGCCATAAACAAGAGCTGGAACAAAAATACCCCTTCACCCGTGGCAAGGTACACTGCCTGGGCCACACCGGCCCCAGCCAAAAAACCGAAATTGCCGACCCCTACCGAAAAAACCGTGCCGCCTTTGAGACCTCGCATAAACTTATTGCCCAAGGCGTTAACCACTGGGCAAATTTAATCAAACAAATCAGCTAAGCACGCTTTTCCACTCCCCCTGTTCCACCCTACTATATATACTCAGCAAAGCATTACATGAACGCACCACAGCAAAACCCATCTTCGTCTTTACAACCACAAAAAGATAATGACGAAATAGATTTACTTGCCATTCTTGACACCATTTTAGATGCCAAATGGCTAATAGTTGCCATTACCTGCGTTTGCACCCTGCTGGCCATTGCCTACGCCATGTTCAGCACCCCCATCTACCAATCCAACACCATGATTCAGGTAGAGCAAAACCAGGGCAATACCAACCCCGCCATGGGCGAACTGGCCCTACTGTTTGATGCTGGTTCCCCCGTAGCCGCTGAAATTGAAATACTGCGTTCACGCATGGTGGTGGGAGAAACCGTAGACCGTCTGCAACTGAACAATAGCGCCACCCCTGATTACGTTCCCATCGTTGGCCAATGGCTGGCCAAACGGGCGACCGGGCTGTCTGACCCGGGGGTCTTTGGTTTTGGGGGCTATGTATCGGGCACCGAAAACATTCGCCTAAGCCAGCTGGACGTACCCGCTGAACTGTTAGGCACAGAGCTGAAACTGGTCGCCACCGAAACCGGTTATGACTTGTACACCGAAAACAATGACTTGCTAGTAAGCGGCCCAACCGACCAAACCCACACCTTTTTATACAACGGAGAACACGGTCGCGTTAACATTGCCAGCCTGCAAGCCAAACCTGGCGCCCGCTTTACGGTAGTAAGCACCTCTCGCCAGGCAAAAATCAATCAGCTACAGAACCAACTACAAGTAAGCGAAAAAGGCAAACAATCTGGCATGCTGGCCGTTACGCTGGAAGGCCCCAACCGCCGATTGATTACCGAAATCCTGAATACCTTGGGCAATGTTTATGTAAAACAAAACATTGACCGCAAAGCCGCTGAAGCCGATAAATCCTTAAGCTTTCTGGATGCCTTCCTGCCCGAGCTGCGCCAGCAAATGCAGGCATCTGAAAGCCAGTACACTGAATTCCGCGACCAGAAAGGCACTTTTGACCTGGGCGCCGAAGGCAAGGCCTCTTTAGACACCAGCGTTAACCTGCAACTGAAATTGCTGGAACTGCAACAAAAGCGCCGCGAACTTACCCCCCAATTTACCGCCGCCCACCCCAGCATTAAAGCCATCGACCAGCAAATTGCCGCGCTTAACAAGGAAATTGCCAAGGTTACCAGCAGCGTTAAAAAAATGCCCGAGCTGGAACAACAACTGCTTACCCTTACCCGCAACGTAAAAGTTAACAGTGAAATGTACGTAAACCTGTTAAACAGCGCCCAACAACTGCGCCTGGTAAAAGAAGGCAAAGTAGGTAATGTACGGGTAATCGATGAAGCCGTTGTACCCGGCCAACCTGTTAAACCTAAAAAAGCACTGGTTCTGGCACTGGGTGTATTGCTTGGTTTAATGTTAGGTACTGGCGTTGCCATTGCACGCAGCATGCTACACCCTGGCATTAAAGAAGCCAATGAAATTGAACAAAACCTGGGCATGCATGTGTTTGCCACCGTGCCCCGTTCAATACAGCAAACCACGCAGTATCTGGAAGCCAGCAGCAAAAAACCCGGCAACCATGTACTGGCTTATGTAGCACCACAAGACCCTGCCATTGAAAGCCTGCGTAGCCTGCGCACCGCCCTGCAATTTGCCATGCTGGAAGCCACCAACAATATCGTGCTAATTACTGGCCCTACCCCTACTATTGGTAAATCCTTCATTAGCGTGAACTTTGCAGCCGTACTGGGTTCAGCCAATAAGAAAGTATTACTAATAGATGCCGACTTGCGAAAAGGCTACCTTAACCAGTATTTTGGTAAACCACGCCATAATGGTGCAAGTGAATTCATTAGCGGTACCATTAATGCAGAACAGGCCATTCATAAAAACGTGCTGCCCAATGTGGACTTCTTAAGTACCGGTGTATTGCCACCCAACCCGTCAGAGCTATTGCTGTCTGCTCAGGCAATTGAAAAATTAAACCAGCTGGCCAAACAGTATGACCTGGTACTGCTTGACAGTGCCCCCGTACTGGCTGTTTCTGACGCCATGGCACTGGCCCCGCATGCCGGAGCCACGTTCCTGCTGGCACGAGCCAACCAAACCACCCTGGGTGAAATAGATGAGTCTGCCAAACGGATACGCCAGGCGGGTGGAAATGTTAAGGGTGTGATCTTTAACGATATGGTGGCCAGAAGCCGCAAATACGGTTCCAAGTATGGGTATTATCGCTATGCTAATTATGAGTATGGTTCAAATTCATAATTTGAAAGACAATATCAGCAATAATGAGCCTTAAAAAACAAGCAATATCCGGAGTTAAATGGAGCTTTGCGCAGCAATTCAGTGTACAAATCATTAACTTCGGTGTTCAAGTAATTCTGGCAAGATTACTTATGCCGGAGATGTTTGGGCTGATTGCAATGGTTATTGTTTTTATCTCCATAGGATCTGCGCTTATGGATAGTGGCATGACCAGCTCGCTTATCCGCACTAAAAACCCAGATCAAACAGACTACTCAACCGTTTTTGTAACAAACCTGCTTGTCAGCTTCGCCGTATATATCCTAATTTTTATTCTGGCTCCTTATATAGCGGATTTTTACAATCAGGACGTACTGACCAACATTATCCGTTTACTGGCATTAAGTTTCGTAATTCGTGCGTTTGTTGCAGTACACGTAGCCAAGCTAACCAAAGAAATGAACTTCAAACTGCAAATGCAGCTACAAGTTCCATCAGTTATTATTTCAGGTATTATCGGTGTAACTATGGCATACAAAGGTTATGGGGTGTGGAGCCTGGTTTGGTTAAATATTGCGCAAGCCTTAGTGTTCACCATTCAGTATTGGGTATTCATACCATGGAAGCCATCGCTAGTTTTTGATAAAGAGCGATTTAAATATCACTTCAAATTCGGCTACAAACTAACGCTTTCAAGCCTGCTTGACAGCATCTACAACGATGCATACCGGATTGTAATTGGTAAATGCTTTTCACCTGCACAAGTGGGTTACTTCAATCAAGCAGAAACCATGCGCCTGTTTCCTGTACAACAAATAAGTACAGTTGTAGGAAAAATTACTTACCCATATTTCGCCAATATTGAGAGTGATGTTTCACTAAGAAGAGCATATAAAAACACAATGAAATTGCTCATATTTATCACATTACCAACTATGCTGTCTTTAATTTTAATTGCAGAAGAAGGTTTTAGATTCGTCTTTGGGGAGAAATGGTTACCTTCCGTACCCTATTTTCAAGTACTGGCCCTTGCCTCTATTGTCCGTCCAGTTAGCACTTATAATTTAAATATATTAAAAGTCAAAGGTCGAAGTGATATATTTCTACAAATAGAAATCATCAAAAAAATACTAGGCGTTATTTTCCTTATAGGAGGCTTATTATTTGGAATAATGGGATTAGTTATATCTTTAGTTTCCTTTGCATACATTTCTTATGCAATAAATATGTCGTACAGTGGAAAACTAATAAATTACTCTGCTTTTTCACAACTGAAAGATATTTCAACTATGGTTCTGCTTGCCGTATTTTTATATACGACTCTCTACACAGTTAAGAACACTTTTCAATTCAACATTAACTCAGAGATTATCTTAATAGTTTTTTTTAGTTCCACCTTATTTGGACTATTTATTTTTTTATCTATACTCTTTGACAAAGAGCTAAAAAGCATTATTATTAATTTAAAAAACTAATTATGTTTAAAACAGAAATTTTATTCACCGGGTTTTATGGACAAAAAAACACTGGTGACGATGCTTTTATAGAAGTAAGTTCTTGGGGAGCAGATAGATATTGGAAGAAAAATGAAAATATATTCTTAAGTAAAAAAGAAAATTTACCTTTAGTACAAACTAATATAAAAGGCTATCCATTAACGCTACCAAAAAGCTATCACATACAAAACAAACTTCTACTAGATAACACACAATACCTAATATCTGCTGGTGGTTCAACATTACATAGCAAAATGACTGAAAAAAACATAAAAGCTATGGCAGTAAAACATAAAAAAAATGGAAAAAAAATTAAGATTGGTGGTATAGGTGTTTCCATCGGTCCTTTTAAAACTAATGACGATGAAAAAGCCATATTTAATTATCTAAAGAATTTAGATTTTTTAGCTGTAAGAGATCAAGCATCGTACGATATTGTTTCTCAATTGGATTTACCTTATAAGCCAATAAATGCATTTGATTTAGCTGCTTTATTACCTAAAGTTTATTCTACCAACACACATATTACTCAAAAAAAAGAAAAGAAAATAATTGGAATTAGTGTATGCCCATTTGAAAGCATTAGCGATCCAAAAAACATTGCGAATGAGATTAAGCGCAATAAAATGCTCTGCCAACTTTTACAAGCTATTGACAATGAAGAAAACATACACTTCAAATTTTTTATAATAAATGGTCATAAAAAAATAGGAGACTATTCTCTTACTAAAAATATAATTCATTTATCAAAATTAAATAGTTTTGAAATCATTCCCTATCAAAAAGAAACTAGATTAATGTGGAATGAAATTAAAAGCTGTAACTTCATTATTTCAACACGTTTACATGCTGCAATTTTCGCATGTTTTGCGGATATCCCATTTATGCTTAATGAATACCACAGAAAATGTGAAGATTTTTTGGAAACAATAGGATATGAAGAAAGTTATAGATTATATAATAGTGAATATTCAATAAAAGAAAAATCCCAAATAATTTTGGAAATACTTAATAATAAAAACTATATAATACCGCATGCTAAAGACTTAGCAATTAAAAATGCAGAATTAAATTTTACTAAGATTAAAATTTAATTCTCAATTACAATTAAATATAAATTATTGTATTTTCCAATATTAGCAATATTAAAAATTATTTATATAAACTTCTGGATTTAAAATGTTTTCCGTAGTTATTCCCTTATATAACAAAGAGTTGAGTATTAAAAACACCATTAACTCAGCATTAAAACAAAGTTACCAGAATTTTGAAATAATTGTAGTCAATGATGGTTCAACCGATAATAGTGCCCAAATAGTAGAAAGCATCAAAGATAAACGAATTCATTTAGTACATCAAAAAAATCAAGGCGTTTCTGCGGCACGAAATCGTGGTATACAAGAAGCTAGTAATGAATGGATTGCTTTTCTAGACGGTGATGATTTATGGAGCCAAGAGCATCTGCAAGAAATTACTATAATGATGAAAAAATTTCCAGAAGAAAAGATTTTTGTAACTTCTTTTGAATATTCTGATAAGCGCTCTATGTTTAGGCACCCACGAAATGAGAAAATATTTAAAATTGATAACTATTTTAAAGAAGCCATTAAAGAACATCTTATGTGGACAAGTATTGTTGTAGTCCATAAAAATTGTTTTAAAGAAATAGGCAAGTTTAATGAGAAACTTAATCGAGGCGAAGATTTAGATTTATGGGCCAGATTAGCACGTAAGTATCATATTATTAAAAGTCAAAAAATAACAGCAATATATAGAATTGAAGCAGAGAATAGAAGTACAAGCTCATATAATATAAATATGAGTCGTATTTTTAATTATAAATTTGAAGATTCAACATCAATAGATGAAACAAGATACTACAAACATCAAATAACTAATACGTTAAGAGGTTATCTATTAAATAAAAAAATTTCATTATTTATAAAACTTTATTTAAAACATAGAAAAAATATATCATTACTCAATTTATTAAAGTTAAAATCCATATGAAATTCTTAATTACCGGTGATTTGGTAGTAAACCAGCCTTACAATGCATCCCAGAAAATTGATTCTCAACTTATTGATTTATTTACTAAGTCAGACTGCAATATCATTAACCTTGAAGCACCAGTCACAACAAATCAAAAAAAAATCATTAAAACAGGTCCCTATTTAAAAGCACACAGAGATAGTACGCTTGATGTTTTAAAAACCCTTAACATACATATAGCAGCGTTAGCTAATAACCACATAAAAGATTATGATGAACAAGGTGTTCTGGACACTATCATTTTTTGTCAAAATAACGGTATTGAAACTATTGGTGCTGGTAAACACGCCGAAGACGCTGCGCAAACCAAAGTTGTACAAACATCAGAAGGCATTGTAGCAATTATCAATATCGCTGAAAACGAATGGGCAAGTGCCGAAGAAAATAGTGCTGGTGCAAACGGCATGTGTTTGATAAAAGACACAAAAAAAATTCAGCAAGCCAAACAAACATATGATTTTGTTTTTGTTATTATCCACGGTGGCCATGAGTATTATAACTTACCAAGTCCACGCATGCAGCGACAGTATCGCTTTTATGCCGAACAAGGAGCAGATCTCGTTGTTGGTCACCACACACATTGCATCAACGGACATGAAATCTACAAAGGCACACCCATTTTTTATAGCCTGGGAAATTTCCTGTTTACTAAAGACAGTCCGCATACAGACTGGTATACGGGACTTGTACTACAGGTTGAACTCAGTAACAAAAAACTAACTACACACCTACTACCCATTCAACAAAGCAAAGAAACCTTTGAGTTACGACAATTTGACGATAACCAACAAACTCTGGGACGAATAGCAAAATACAATGAGATTATTCAGGATAAAACCAAATTGGAAAAAGCTTGGAATAATTATGTTTTAACCAACACTAATACATATTGCAATTATTGGTCTATATTAAGTTTTATTAAAAACAAAAAAATAAAAGGCATAATGAAAAGATTAAAATTAAATTATGCGCAAAAATTTGGTCAAATTTTATTTTTAAATTTAATGCGTTGCGAAGCACATTATGATTTATCGAGAGAAATATTAAAAAATAGAATTAAAAAGGTTGGCAAGTGGGATTAACTGCATTTAAAAAAACTGATATTTCAAGAGAAATATTTTTATTTTCTATTTTACTATATTTTGCTCAAGGAGCTTTTTATCCTACTGGAACTATAATTTCACAAATAGCTTTATTAACTATAATAAGCATTTCTATTATTTTTTGCATAAAAGTTATACTTTCTAAATCCAAGAAAAATATTTCAATATGGTTATGGTTTTTATTATTTACACTTAATATTTTAGGTTTTATATTTACATTTAACTATCAAAACCCCTACTATTTTAGTCAAATAAAAGCATTATTAGTATTTTTTTTACCTTTTTTTTCCAGTTACTATTTAGCAAAGAAAGGAGCGTTAGAAGAAAAACATTTTATACGTTTCTTAATCATAATGTTGCTAATTTCTATTTTAAATTTTCAATTCGCAAAGGAAATTATTTTAGAATCACGAATAAGTGATAAAACAGATCTAGTAAATAATACAGCATATGCTTTTGTTGTATTAATTCCCTATTCATTATTTTTTAAACGTAAGCTTTTTTCACTACTTACAATATTTATTATATTATTATTTATAATCCAAGGGGCAAAACGTGGTGCAGTAATTGTAGGAGGACTTGGAGCATTATTTTTTGCATATTATATGCTTAAAAATATTGAAAAAAGACATAGATTAATTGGCTATCTAGTCGCTTTTGTCGCAACAGCCTCGTTATCAGTATTTTTCTATAACTATTACATGAGTAACGAATTCTTATTAAACCGCATGGCACAAATAAGTGAAGGAGGTAGCGGTAGAAATATAATCTATACGAATTTACTCCAGGCTTGGTATGAAAGTGGAAGTATTATTAATTATCTGTTTGGACATGGCTTCGCAAGTACATTACAACTGTCTGGAACAGGTAATTTTGCACATAATGATTGGCTTGAACTACTGACAAATTTTGGATTTCTAGGTGTTTTTTTATACTTTTCTATATTCATATCATTTTCAAGACAGGCATTAAAAAGCACAAACCAACGTTATAAAATAATGTTACTTGCTGTACTTACAATGTGGTTTTTAACAACTTTATTTTCAATGGTATATAACAATTATTCAGGTATTTTTTACTCAATTTTAGCTGGTTATTTAGTAGCTTCTATACATAAACACAAACTAGAGGAACGAAATGTCTATTAAAACTCTAAAACAAAAAACAAAAACTGTAATAAACAATCCAAAAGTTTTATTCATAAAACTTTTATATAAAATATCTCCACTATTTAGTGACAAAATATATTTAAAAATCCTATTCCCTCTACAAACCGGTTATAAATTAAATCTAGATAAGCCAAAAACTTACAACGAGAAACTTCAATGGCTTAAAATTCATTATAGAAAGCCGATTATGATGCAGATGGTTGATAAATATGAGGCAAAAAAATTTGCTCAAAATATTATTGGAAAAAAATATATTATTGAAAATCTAGGTATCTGGGATTCATTTGATGAAATTGATTTTAACTCATTACCAAATAGATTTGTTTTAAAAACCACGCACGATCAAGGTGGTATCATAATCGTTAAAGATAAGAATAAACTGGATATTAAAGCAGCTAAAATAAAAATTAATAAGCATTTAAAAACCAAACATTTCTATTTAACACGTGAATGGCCATACAAAGATGTAAAGCCTAGGATTATGGCAGAGGTCTTTCTCGAAAATAAAAATTTAGGTGACTTATGGGACTACAAGTTTTATTGTTTTCATGGTATACCTGAAGTGATGTATATAGCTCATGGAAGGCATTCAGAACAGTGTTATTTTGATTTTTTTGACATGAATTTTAATAAATTGGATATAGCTAGAAGAGGTTATTCACAATCTAAAAAAACTTTTGATATACCAAAAAACTGGGATTTAATGAAAGAACTAGCGGCTAAATTATCAAAAAACTTACCTCATGTTCGTGTTGATTTTTATAATATTGATGGTCTAATATATTTAGGTGAGTTAACTTTTTTCCAAGGCGGCGGAATGATGCCATTTTATCCCAAAGACTGGGATTTGGCTTTTGGAAATTGGATAAATATAAATAACATATAAAACCAATCAATGAATTAAATAAAATGAAAATAGCCAAAATATTAACAGGAGATCCTAGCAACCAGAAAGGTGCTTTCAACAATATCATGGAAAGAATTAAAAATTTAAAGTTTCTTGAGAAAAATGTTGATTGCTATATGATACGAATAGAATACAGCTGGTTACTTAAGCTAATTAAATTTAATTTTACAAAAACAAAAAAAGAAGATTTTTGTATAATTAACGAAATAAGGTTCAATAACCTTTGGATAACCATGGGTTTAATTGATTATTTTTTAACTCATAGATTACATAAAAAAGTAAGTATCGCTCAAAAACAATTAAAAAAACATTCACGATTATTTTCTAAATATGATTTATTATCTGTACATGGTTATGAAGCAGTAATTATTTCAATAAATGCCAAGAAGAAATTTAATGTTCCTTTTGTTGCTACCTGGCATGGATCCGATATTAATTTCGTACCATTTCATAATATAGAAATACAAAAAAAAATTAAAGATTTATTAGAAAATGCTAGCCATAATTTTTTCGTTAGTAAAGATTTGTTATTAACCTCAAATAAAGTATCAACAAAAAAAAATAAAAGCGTTTTATATACAGGGCCTGCTAATTATTTCATCAAATATCCTGAAGAGAAAAAAATAAATTTAAAAAGAAAATATAAAATAAACCAAAAATATATAATTGGTTTTATAGGCAACTTTATTTCCGTAAAAAATGTTTTAATACTACCTGAAATTTTCAGCCAACTCAAAAAGAATATAAATGATATAGCTTTTATTTTAGTTGGTGATGGTAATCAAGAAAAAAAACTAAGAGAAAAAATAAATTTATTATTAATTGATAATGTTTATTTTTTTGGAAGATGTGAGCCTCAAGAAATTCCTAACATTTTAAATTGCATGGATGTATTACTACTTCCAAGCATTAATGAAGGTTTACCCAGAGTAACATTAGAAGCTCAAGCGTGTGGTGTACATGTTGTTGGTTCTAATCGCGGTGGTATACCAGAAGCTATTGGCAATAATAATAGTTTTGAACTTGATTCATCATTTGTTACTAAAATTACTCAAAGAGTAGTTGATATTTTACAGGATTCCAATATAAAACCTGAACTTCCAAAAAAATTCTCTTGGAAACATGCTTTAGAACATGAAAAAAAAATTCATATAGAAACCATCAATACAAAAACCATATAATTTATTTTATACTCTTAATTTTAAAGAACAATATATATCTTATGGAATCGATTAATAAGAGAATAGATAATACCTAATATAAATTTGACCGAATTACTGTAATGACCCACTGATTTCCTGCTCAGGTATTATTACGAAAGGAAAGTACGATGAGTATCGAGATGACAGAAGAAATCAAACGTTGGACAGCAAAGCGTAAGTCTGCTTTAGTGCTAGACATAATCAAGGGCAAGACGACGGTTTCCGAGGCTAGCCGCCAATACGATTTGTCCCCTTCAGAGGTTGAGGACTGGATAGATAATGCCACCGCAGGCATGGAGAATGCGTTAAAAGCGAAGCCGGATGATGTACGTGAGCAATACGAGCGACAGATCAAAGATCTACAAGAAGCTTACGGTGAGGCCATGCTGGAGTTGCGTGCCCGAAAAAAGTTGCAATCCCTGCTGGACAAGGACGAGAGCTGATACGCTCAATCTGGCAGGGACTGAAAGAGGACGGTATTGATGTCAGCATCAGCAAGCTATGTGGGTGGTTTGGGGTATCACGCCGCACTTTTTACTATCAGCCTGTCAAGGCAGCGCCGAGGCTACAACCCGCGCTAGTGAGTCGAGTTAAGGCGCTAATTGAAGACAACCCCTCTTTTGGTTATCGAACGGTAGCAGGACTGCTAAGCATGAACAAAAACACAGTGCAGCGTATTTTTCAACTTAAAGGCTGGCAGCCCGAGTTCGACAGTTAAAGCCGTAACCTATTGATTTGTAATGAATCGCTTTAAAAACACTCCACTACAAATAAATTTTTTATTGATTTTCTGTTATCTTCTTTGAAAATGCTTCTATTGTGAATTGTTTCTAGAATTCAGTCAAGACACCTAAAAATGTAGTGGCATGTCATTTATTCATTTAATTCAGATAGTTAGAGGAAAACTGTCGAACTCGGGTGGCAGGTGCGTAAACGAGCTACTGGCATGCGACCTCGCGTACAAGCCCTCGCTTCAGTTGCTGGGTCGCCCAACGAGCGCTGGGCAACGGATCTGTGCCGCATTTGGGGTGGCCGTGATGGTTGGTTAAGTTTGGCTTTAGTTATTGACTGCTATACACGAGAGCTATTAGGTTGGCAGCTCTCCAAGACGGGTAAAGCTAGCACAGCCACCTCTGCGTTAGAGCAAGCACTTCTCGCCAGATTTGGCACACTAGGTCGAGTTCCAGAACCGTTTTTATTGCGTTCAGATAATGGTTTAGTCTTCAGTAGCCGTAGTTATACGCAGTTAGTGCGCAGCTACGGGTTACGTCAGGAGTTCATTACGCCCCATTGCCCACAGCAAAATGGCATGGTGGAGCGATTAATTCGTACGCTCAAAGAGCAATGCGTACACCGCCATCGCTTTGAAAGGGTACAACACGCCAGTCGTATCATTGCTGACTGGATTTTATTCTATAACACTCAGCGCCCACATCAGGCGTTGAAAATGAAAACACCTGCTGAAGCTTATGCATTAGCAGCCTAATTTGAGCAGAAACTGCTGGGTCATTACATTATAAATTTGATGTTGAATCAATCACAATTATTGTTGTTGTATATTTTTCAAATACTTCATTTCCCTGAAAAAAACTTCATTTTATTAAAATAAAAATAAATAATTTACGATCAAAATAAAAAAATATTTTTATATTTTTTAATATCTAATTATTTTAAATAACATTGAGATTTTAAATGAAAATCATACATTTATGTTTAGCTAATTATTATATTGATAATTATGGTTATCAAGAAAATATAATAGCAAAAATGCACAAGATTCAAGGACACCAAGTATATATAATTGCTTCAACTGAAACCTATCTAGACAATAAAACTATTGGACAAATAAATCCTTCTGATTATTTATCAAATGATGGAATTCATATTACAAGATTAGCATACTCAAATTTTCTTCCTAATAAAATAGTTAGAAAACTAAGAATATATAAAGAGTTATATAATAATTTAGAAAAAATAAATCCAGATATTATATTTATTCATGGGCCACAATTTTTAAGCATCACATCAATTACCAAGTACTTAAAATCAAATAAAAAAACAAAAGTTTATGTCGATAGTCACTCTGATACAATTAATAGTGCAAAAAACTGGTTCTCAAAAAATATACTTCATAAAATAATATATAGATGGTGTACATTACAAATAGCACCATTTACCAATTTTTTTTGGTCTACCCTTCCCATTAGGACTAAATTTCTCATTGACATTTACAAAATTCCTAAAGAAAAAATCAAGTTATTAGAGTTTGGGGCCGATGATACATTATTTGATATAAACAAAAAAAATGCTATACGCTCAAACATAAGAAAAAAACTAGGAGTTGAAGAAGATGATTTTATTATCATTACTGGTGGAAAAATTGACCAAAGGAAAAATATTCACATTTTAATAGATGCATTTAATAAAATTGCCAATCAAAAAATAAAACTAATAATTTTTGGAACCCCAAATGATGAAATGAAATACTTATTTGATAAAATTAATAAAAACAAGAACATTCATTACCTAGGGTGGCAAAATCAAGAGATTATTTACAACCTTCTATTATCTTCTGACTTAGGTTTTTTCCCAGGTACTCATTCAGTTTTATGGGAGCAATGCTGTGGAGTTGGGCTTCCTTGTGTTTTTAAAAAATGGGATGATATACAACATGTAGATATTGGTGGGAATTGTAGATTTATAGATGATATTTCAATAGACAACATCATCTCTGAAATTGATTTTATATTTAATAACAAAAAAACATATAAAAGAATGTTGGATATATCATTAGAAAAATGTATCAATCATTTCTCATTTTATAACATCGCCAAAAGATCTATAGAATTATAATTATAAAATTTAAAAATCCCTTTTTTTATTTATTAAAAAATCATTAAATTATATTTAATAAATTATTTAAATAATTTATTAATAAACTCTAAAAATATATTTTAAATTAAAAAAAATAAAAATTGATTTATTAAAGAATCAAAACTATTCTTTATGAGCATATATACCTTTAAAACAAAATTAAAAACAGCTTTATGTCTTGGTTTGCCAAATCTGGTTCGCGCCATTATATACCGATTGGGTGTTAAAACAGGTATTAACCCGGTAAGACGCATACAAGGAAAATTACCTGTAGGTGATTTTTTTAACCCACTTGAATTACCCATTCTTTCATTACCAGAACCAAAAAACTGGAGAAATTCGGCTAAGTTATTCAGTTATTGGCCCTATCAACTTAGCAATGAAATACCCAAGTGGAATAGCAATCCCTTAACAGGTGCACCAGTTAAAAGCTGTAATAAAGAATGGTGGCAAATTCCTGATTTTGATCCAGATGTCGGTGATATCAAGCAAATCTGGGAATTATCCCGTTTGGACTGGGTTCTAGCGTTTGCACAATCTGCACGAACAGGTAATGTTGCCAGTTTAATTAAACTGAATTCCTGGTTGGCAGACTGGTGTACCAGTAACCCGCCCTATAAGGGGCCAAACTGGAAGTGCGGTCAGGAAGCCTCTATTCGTGTCATGCACTTGGCCATGGCAACAAAAATTCTGGGGCAGGTAAAATCTACTACCCCCGCCCTGCTGGATTTAATCAAACTCCATCTTCAACGCATTGAGCCCACCATTCAGTATGCTGTAGCACAAGATAATAATCATGGCACATCTGAAGCAGCGGCCCTGTTTATTGGTGGAAGCTGGTTGGAAGCCAACGGAATTTCTGAGGGCAGCAAGTGGAAAAAAATGGGTGTGAAATGGCTGGAAAACCGTTCTGCCCGGTTAATTGGCAAAGATGGCAGTTTTAGCCAGTATTCATTAAATTACCATCGTGTCATGCTGGATACCTTTTGCATGGTTGAAATCTGGCGTAAAGAATTGAGTTTGCCGCTTTTTTCAAAGCACTGGTATGTAAAAGCAAAGGCTGCAAGTGAATGGTTAAGGGCTTTAATTAATCCTACCAATGGTGATGGACCAAACCTTGGGGCCAATGATGGAGCCCGTTTACTACCTTTAAGCGATACTAATTACCGTGACTATCGCCCTTCTGTTCAACTGGCAATGGTTTTATTTACGCAATCACTGGCCTACAGTACAGATGGTGACTGGAACGTACCGCTTAAATGGCTGGAAATAAGCTTACCAAGTGCCGCAGCAGCTAAACCGCAAAGTACCTTATTTGATGATGGTGGTTTTGCTATTCTGCGCAATGAACAGGCAATGGCTTTGCTTAGATATCCCCGCTTCAAATTCCGCCCCAGTCAGGCAGACGCATTACATATTGATTTATGGGTAGAAAACCAGAACGTTTTGCGTGATGCGGGCACCTATACTTACAACACTGATAAAAAATGGCTGGCTTACTTTCCTGGCACAATAAGCCATAATACGGTGCAGTTTGATGACAGGGATCAAATGCCCCGTCTAAGCCGCTTTCTTTTCGGTAACTGGTTAAAAACCAATTTTCTTGAACCACTACAAACAAAGCATGATCAGGTAACCTTTGCTGCTGGATATACCGATAGCAAGAAGGCAAAGCATCATCGCGCTATTATTTTAAAGAAAACCAGTCTGCAAATTACCGATAACGTTGAAGGTTTCAGTAAAAAAGCTGTTTTACGTTGGCGCTTGACCCCTGGGAGCTGGGAATTACAGGGGAATTCGGTAACAAACGGGGAGCATGAATTAGAAGTTTTTTCTTCTGCTCCCATTGCCCGTGTTGAATTAGTTACGGGGTGGGAATCCCGATATTATTTGGAAAAGACCGAAGCACCTGTCTTGGAAGTGGAAATTCATCAACCAGGCACATTAACTTCAGAGTACCGCTGGATCAGATAATGACTCTTTATTATCCTCTTGCCTTACTAACTATACATATTTAAATCAAGAAAAATTACTTAGTCATATTTCGCCCTTTTAAAAAGGTATTTTTACATGCATTCAACAGTTACAACCCTAGGCTTAGGTTATATAGGTCTGCCTACTTCAGCGCTAATCGCATCCCATCAAATTTCTGTGCACGGTGTGGATATTTCACAAAATGTTGTTGATACCATCAACGCAGGTAAAATTCATATTGTTGAGCCTGACTTAGATAAAGCAGTGGCTAGTGCTGTGGCATCTGGTTTTTTAAAAGCCGCTACTACTCCTGTTGCTGCAGATACCTACCTTATCGTGGTACCAACACCTTTTAAAAGTGGTAATCACGAACCTGATATTTCCTACATTCAAGCGGCGACTGAAGCGATTTTACCGTTACTAAAAGAAAATGATTTATATATTATTGAATCAACTTCACCCGTCGGTACTACCGAGCGCATGCGTGATTTCATTTTCAGTAAACGCCCGGAATTAAAGGACAACATTTACATCGCTTACTGCCCTGAACGGGTCTTGCCTGGCAATGTTATGTATGAACTGGTTCATAACGATCGTGTAATTGGTGGTGTAGACGAAGCATCCACAAAAAAAGCGACTGCATTTTATCGCCAGTTTGTCAAAGGTGAACTGCATCAAACCAATGCCCGCACAGCTGAAATGTGCAAGCTTACTGAAAATTCTTCACGGGACGTACAAATTGCTTTTGCCAATGAATTATCTTTGATTTGTGATAAAGCAGACATAGATGTGTGGGAGCTTATCCACCTGGCAAACAAGCATCCTCGTGTAAACATTTTACAACCAGGTAGTGGCGTGGGTGGGCATTGCATTGCTGTGGACCCTTACTTTATTACTGCCGAGTTCCCTATGGAGTCGCAAATCATAGGAAAAGCTCGCGAAATTAATAACTACAAAGCTTTCTGGTGCGCGCAAAAAATCAAAAAAACCATCCAGGAGTTTGAGTTAAAACACAACCGTGTGCCTACTGTGGCCTTAATGGGTTTGGCATTCAAGCCAAATATCGATGACCTCAGGCAGTCGCCTGCTGTTTATATCGCACAAAAAGTTCTGCAGGAAGCCAATGATGAGACCTATTTCATTGTTGAACCCAATATTAATAACCACCCCTATTATAAAGTGGCCGCTGTAGAAGAGGCCGTTGCCAAGGCTGATATTATTGCTTTCCTTGTTGCCCATAATGAGTTTAAGGCGTTAAACCTTGGTGAGGATAAAATTGTTCTGGACTTTTGTGGAGTTAAAAAATAATGAAAGTTTTATCTGTTTTTGGTACACGCCCGGAAGCCATTAAAATGGCACCTTTAGTAAAAGCACTGGAAGCAGATGCTTTTTTTACAGCTAAAGTGGCAGTTACAGCCCAGCATCGGGAAATGCTCGATCAGGTATTAAATCTTTTTGATATCACTCCTGATTACGATTTAAACCTTATGAAACCAGGGCAAGATCTGTATGACATTACTTCTGGTGTACTACTAGGTTTACGTGAAGTATTGAAAGATTTTCAACCAGATCTGCTCTTGGTGCATGGTGATACAGCAACCACCTTTGCTGCTTCATTAGCCGCTTTCTACCAACAAATTCCCGTAGGGCATGTAGAGGCCGGTTTGCGTACTGGCAACTTATACTCCCCCTGGCCGGAAGAAGCAAACCGTGTATTAACAGGGCGACTGGCACACTGGCATTTTGCCCCCACAGAACGCAATCAAAATGCCCTGCTTGCAGAAAAAATACTTGCTGAACGTATTGTTGTAACGGGCAATACGGTTATTGATGCTCTGCAACTGGTGGTGAAAAAGATTTCTGAGTCACCTGAATTACAAAAAAGGATACGCAGCATTTTGCAAGAGTCTGGCCTTAACATTGACATATCAAATACACAATATGTGTTAGTCACGGGCCACCGGCGTGAAAATTTTGGTGAGGGTTTTGAAAATATTTGCTCTGCGTTAAGTCAACTGGCTAAAAAGAACCCTGACACGCATTTTATTTACCCCGTTCATTTAAATCCAAATGTACAGGCACCGGTAAAGCGTTTACTGGGTGGGTTGAGTAATGTTCATTTAATTGAACCATTAGGCTATGAACCTTTTGTCTTCTTGATGCAACACGCCTATCTTGTGCTAACGGATAGCGGCGGCGTTCAAGAAGAGGCACCAGGGTTGGGTAAACCGGTATTAGTGATGCGTGATACAACCGAACGTCCTGAGGCGGTTGAAGCAGGAACCGTGAAACTTGTGGGTACAAATGCTGAACTGATTACAAACGAAGTTCAACGTTTACTGGATGACAAGGATATTTATGCACAAATGTCTCACGCACACAATCCTTATGGTGATGGCCAGGCCAGCCAGCGGATCTTGGATTTTTTAAAAAACAATTAATTAGTACATCAACAACACAATATCGCTGGATTTAATGAAAGTCTTATATTTTCACCAACACTTTTCAACCCCAAAAGGTTCTGCAGGCATCCGTTCCTATGAAATGGCACAACGCCTGATTGCCCGTGGACACCAGGTAACCATGGTTTGTGGTAGCTATGGTGGTGGGAATACCGGTATAACATCACCCTTTGTAAAAGGGAAACGCAGGGCAACCGTAGACGGTATTGATATTATTGAGTTTGATTTGGTGTACTCAAATGCCGATGGTTTTGTTAAGCGTGCAATGACGTTTCTAAAATTTGCACTTCGCAGTATTGGTATTGCCTTAACTGAACGCTATGATATCGTTTTTGCTACCACCACCCCGCTTACGGCTGGCATACCAGGTATTTTTGCGCGTTGGTTAAAAGGCAAGCCTTTTGTTTTTGAGGTTCGGGACTTATGGCCAGAACTACCTAAAGCCATGGGCGTGATTCGTAATCCATTCGTGCTTAAAGCCATGTCGTTCCTTGAGTGGGCAAGTTATAAGTCTGCACACAGGTTAATTGGCTTATCACCGGGTATCGTTGACGGCATTGCCCAGCGTGGAATCCCGCGACAAAATATCGCCTTAATTCCTAATGGTTGTGATTTGGGTATTTTTGCCAATGAAGCAGCGCCCTGGCGACCAGAGCAGATTAAACCAGATGACTTGCTGGCTGTTTTTGCTGGCACACACGGTATGGCCAATGGTTTGGATGCCGTATTGAATGCTGCGGCTGAATTAAAAAAACGTGGACGCAGTGATATTAAATTTTTGTTGATCGGACAGGGAAAGCTAAAAAGCGCATTACAGGAACGGGCACAACAAGAATCACTGGATAACGTTATTTTTCATGATCCTGTGAATAAAGCCAGCCTGGCCGGCTTGATGAACAGCACCGATATTGGTCTGCAAATACTGGCGAATATTCCCGCTTTTTATTACGGCACCTCGCCTAATAAATTTTTTGACTATATCGCTGCTGGTCTACCTGTCTTAAATAATTATCCAGGTTGGCTGGCTGAAATGATTAATGAACATAAGTGTGGTTTTGCTATACCACCTGATAATGCCATTGCCTTTGCTGATGCCCTTGAAAAGGCAACTGATAACAAAGAAATGTTAAAAATCATGGGCAAGAACAGCCGTGTACTAGCAGAAAACGAATTTAACCGTGAACTTTTAAGCAATAAATTTGTTGATTGGCTTGAAGGAGCTAAACGTTGATTAAACGATTTTTTGATATTGTAGTATCAGCTATTGCCCTTCTTCTACTGTCCCCTGTCATTGCTATTGTTGCATGGAAAATCAGCCGTAAACTGGGCTCACCCGTTCTCTTTCACCAGGTTCGCCCTGGTCTGAACGGCAAACCCTTTACCATGGTCAAGTTCCGTACCATGCGCGATGCCGTGGATAAAAACGGTAATCCCCTGCCCGATTCAGAACGCATGACACCCTTTGGCAATTTTCTGCGCTCTACCAGCCTGGATGAGTTACCAGAGTTATGGAACGTATTAAAAGGCGATATGAGCCTGACAGGACCACGGCCTTTATTAATGGAATACCTGCCCCTGTACAGCAAAGAACAGGCTCGCCGCCATGAGGTCCGCCCTGGTGTTACCGGTTGGGCACAAATTAATGGTCGCAACGCCATAAGCTGGGAAGAAAAGTTCAAGCTGGATGTGTGGTATGTGGATAATCAATCTTTCTGGCTTGATGTAAAAATCCTGTTCCTGACTGTTAAAAAAGTCTTTGTCCGTGACGGGATCAGTGCAGAAGGTGAAGCCACCATGTCCAAATTCACAGGTTCCTCTTCAGAAAAAAACCAATACTAATTATTCCTTTCCTAAAATGAAAAATCCTATATATGCTGTCTATGGAGCAAGTGGCTATGGACGTGAAGTCATGCCGCTTTTGCGAGAACAATTACAAGCTAAAAAAATTGATGCAAGTAGACTTGTATTTGTTGATGATAACCCAGAGACTGACTCAATCAATGGTCATTCAATTTATACATTTGATGATTTCATGCAAATTGAAGCAAGCGAACGCTTTGTAACTCTGGCGATTGCCAACAGCGTTATTCGTGAAAAACTGGAAAAGCTTTGCCAGGAAAATAACATTCAATTCTTGGATATTTCCGCATCAAATATCTGTGTTATGGACAACGTCAATATAGATGAAGGTTCCATTCTAAGCCCTTTCGTAACACTAACCTCCAACATACAAATTGGTCGGCAATTTCACTGCAACCTATACAGCTATATTGCACACGACTGCATCATTGGCGATTACGTTACCTTCGCTCCCGGGGTAAAGTGCAACGGCAATATTGTTATTGAAGACTATGCCTATATTGGTACTGGTGCCATTATTAAACAAGGCAAACCCGGTGCACCGCTGGTTATTGGTCGCGGTGCCGTGGTTGGCATGGGTGCCGTTGTCACAAAGAATGTTCCTGCTGGTGCCACGGTTGTGGGCAATCCGGCCAAACCCTTGGTTAAAAATTAGTTAAAAGTCAAATCATCATGCTAAACACCCCCTTCTCCCCCTGGCCCTCTTTCACTGTTGAAGAGGCCGATGCCGTTCGTGATGTTATTTTATCCAATAAGGTTAATTACTGGACAGGCACACAATGCCGGGATTTTGAAAAAGCCTTTGCTACCTGGACACATACTGCCCATGCGGTGGCCGTGGCAAACGGCACGCTGGCGCTGGACCTGGCTTTCAAGGCACTGGATATTGGCCCGGGCGATGAGGTTATCGTGACTTCCCGCACCTTCCTGGCTTCGGTGTCTAGCATTATTAATACCGGTGCCAAACCGGTGTTTGCCGATGTTTGCCGTGATTCACAAAACATTACCGCGGAAACCATCAAGGCCGTCTTAACACCCAATACCAAGGCCATTGTATGCGTGCACCTGGCAGGCTGGCCCTGCGATATGGACCCGATTATGGCCCTGGCCCGGGAACATGACCTGTATGTGGTGGAAGATTGCGCCCAGGCGCATGGGGCCATTTACAAAGGCCAACCAGTGGGCAGCATTGGGGATATTGGTGCCTGGTCTTTCTGCCAGGACAAGATCATGACCACCGGGGGTGAAGGCGGCATGGTTACCACCAATAACCGGAATTACTGGTTAAAAATGTGGGCCTATAAGGACCATGGCAAAAGCTGGGAAGCGGTATACGAGCGTGAACATGCACCCGGTTTTCGTTGGCTGCATGAGAGCTTTGGCACCAACTGGCGCATGACCGAAGTACAGGCCGTACTTGGCCTGATCCAGCTGGAACGCATGCAGGAATGGACGAGGCTTCGCCAGCAGAATGCCAACAAAATTTGGGCAACCGCCAAACAGCTGCCTGCCCTGCGGGTGCCGGAAGTGCCCGAAGGCAGCGAACATGCCGCCTACAAATGTTATGTGTTCGTGCAGCCTGAGCAGTTAAAACCCGACTGGAACCGCGACCGTATTATTAATGAAATGGTGGCAGCAGGTGTGCCGGCCTTTTCCGGCTCCTGCTCTGAAGTGTATCTGGAAAAGGCGTTCGACAATACCAACCTGCGCCCGGCCCAGCGCCTGCCGGTAGCCATGGAACTGGGGGAAACGTCCTTGATGTTCCTGGTGCACCCCACCCTGACCCCGGCAGAAATAGATAAAACCTGCCAGGTTTTAAGCAGTGTCATGGAACAGGCCAGCAGGAGTTAGGCAATGACCGTTCCCCAAAAGGATTCCAACCTGGAACAAAAACTGCGGAATCGTTTACTGCAGCTTGACCGCAAAAACAAACGCCTGTTGCAGGTGGTGGCCGATGTCGCCATTATCTGGCTGTCTTTGTGGTTGGCCTTTTACCTGCGGCTGGGCACGAGCGGTTTTATCCAGCCCTTTAGCGGCCATGCCTGGCTGTTTATTATGGCACCGTTGGTGTCTTTGCCCATTTTTGTGGTTAAAGGTTTTTACCGGGCCGTCATGCGTTACCTGGGTTCGCAGGCCAGCACCACCATTTTTGAAGGGGTAACCATTGCCACGATTTTACTGGGTATTGTTATTTATATTGGGCCCAGTAGCCCAGTGGTACCGCGTGGGGTAATTTTTATTTACTGGCTGCTTATGCTGCTAATGACAGGTGGCCTGCGACTGTTAATGCGTCATTACTTCAGCAAAGAATCACCCGGTTTGTCGGTGTTTATTCCTTTTTATAATGGCAAACCCAAGAGTAAAAGCGACAAGCGCAAGAAAGTGCTTATTTATGGGGCTGGCCGCTCTGGCAACCAGTTGCTCAATGGCATTAACATGGAAAGCAACATGAAAGTGGTGGGGTTCATAGACGACAACCCCACCCTGATCGGCCGCGTAATTGCCGGGGTAACGGTTTTTGACCCCCAACAATTGGGCGAGGTGATTGTCAACACCGAAACCGAAAAGGTGTTGCTGGCCATTCCTTCGGCCACCCGTGCGCGTCGCCTTGAAATTATTAATGCCCTGGCTCCTTATAAGGTACTGGTTCGCACCGTACCTGGCATGATGGATCTGGTCAGCGGTAAAATTAAGGTACAAGACCTGCGCGAAGTGGATATTGCCGACCTGCTGGGCCGCGACCCCGTCGCCCCCAATATGGCGCTGTTTGAGCAATGTGTAAAAAATCAGGTGGTCATGGTAACCGGTGCCGGTGGCTCGATTGGCTCGGAACTGTGCCGCCAGATTGTCCACCTGCAACCTAAAGTACTTATTTTATTTGAACATTCTGAATTCGCCCTTTACGATATTCACCGTGAAATAAGTATTTATGTGCGCAACAAGCAACTGGATTTAAAAGTGGTGCCCATACTGGGTTCCATTCGCAACCAAAGCCGCCTGTTTGACGTGATGAGCGGCTGGAAGGTGGATACGGTTTACCACGCCGCCGCTTACAAGCATGTGCCCATGGTAGAACACAATATAGCCGAAGGGGTACGAAACAATATTTTTGGCACCCTGTATACCGCACAGTCTGCCATTCGCGCCCGGGTAAAGAATTTTGTACTGATTTCCACCGACAAGGCCGTACGTCCCACCAATATCATGGGCAGCACCAAGCGCATGGCTGAACTGGTGCTGCAGGCCCTGGCGCGGGAATCCAGCCCGGTACTGTTTGGGGCAGAAGAATACGGGCAATTTTCCAACCAGACCCGTTTTACCATGGTGCGTTTTGGCAATGTGCTGGGTTCTTCCGGTTCAGTCATTCCCCTGTTCCGCAAACAAATCACCAACGGAGGCCCCCTTACCGTCACCCACCCCGAAATTACCCGCTACTTCATGACCATCCCCGAGGCCGCCCAGCTGGTGATCCAGGCCGGCTCCATGGGCCAAGGCGGAGATGTGTTCGTGCTGGACATGGGTGAGCCGGTAAAGATTGTGGATCTGGCCAGGAAAATGATCCAGCTTTCAGGCTTAACGCTTAAGTCAAAAGAAAACCCCGAGGGTGAAATGGAAATCAAATTCACCGGCCTGCGCCCCGGTGAAAAACTGTACGAAGAACTGCTCATTGGCAGCAACGTCAGCAAAACCGAGCACCCCATGATCCAACGCGCCAACGAACTGCACACCGAATGGGAAGAACTCAAGTTTCATCTGGCAACTTTGGATGATTCCATCCGTGCGTATGACTACCAGAAAGTACGTGATGTGTTTCATTTACTGGTGGAAGGGTTTAAGCCGGATGAGCATATTGTGGACTGGGTGCATAAGCAGCAGGAACAGCTGCGGGAGAATGTGCAGTTGCCGGAGTATGTGGGTGGAGTGGGTTTACTGGATGTGCGGAAACAAGAAGAGGATAAGCTTTCTGCTTGAGGGGAAACTGAGGCAGGACTGGTTCCCACGCTCCCGCGTGGTAATGCATACCGATCCAAAACAATAACCAAAAAACCCTTACAGAACAACCGTTCCCACGCAGTGCATCACTGCCATTAAGTTAAGCATTTTTTGAGATAATAAGCGGATTTGATTGACAGTTGAACATGGCTAAAAAAAGCAGGCAATTGAAGTTACCCAAGAGCGGCTTGAAGCGAATAGCTTCAAGCACCG